>Ga0247778_1000109_pt1 | contig 142345 bp, 156 predicted proteins | sample UWRJL049202B5_FD_179939 | JGI IMG/M metagenome (GOLD analysis project Ga0247778, IMG submission 179939) | Plant litter microbial communities from Arlington Agricultural Research Station in Wisconsin, United States - UWRJ-L049-202B-5 | ecosystem: Environmental > Terrestrial > Plant litter >... | reverse complement strand
TTTTTGGCCGGCCATTTGGCACGTGAAAATAGTGTTTTCGTGGCTCCAGCCATTTTCTGGCATTTGAAATCATATCCTAATACCGCGTGTAGGGAGTAAGGACAGCGCTTGTCCCCGACTACAAGCTCAAATGGAGTGGATGGACCGCATTCCGGTCTGTTTTCGATGTCACCTTAGCAGAATCGATTCCTGACCTGCCACCTGACTCGACACATTGGTGGGGACCAAACACAAACTTCTTCGCCTCTCGCCTTGGAAAGAACACCTATACGGTGGTTGGAGGCTTCAATGGGAACCCTGAAGACCCAAATGCGCAGTTCAGAGATGTTGCCTGGGATCAAGAAGCCAGCGTGAAGCAATTTCGGGAGAAATATACCGTAAGTCGACCCCTTTAAATTGGTCCCAGGGGGAGCAGTGATTAAGAACTCGACCATTTGACAGGACTGGAACCCCGTCGTGAAAGCTCTCACTGAAGTTACGCCAAACACCCGCTTCTACCCCAATCTCTCTGGTTCCTCCCTCTCCACTTGGGTATTTGGCTCCCGCGCCACCCTAATCGGCGACGCTGCGCACGCTCATGGAGGGGCACATGCAACTGGCGGCTCTTTAGCCATCGACGACGCTTATTGTCTCTATCTCGCTCTGCTATCGGTTTTTCCCCTGACCGCGACACGGAAACCAACCACTGAAGAAATTGGAAAAGCCCTTGAACTCTACGAAGCGACGCGAAAGCCCCACGCTGAGAAACTTCTAAAGAAAGTCCATGCTGCCAATAAAGCGAAGGCGGCCAAGTTCGGGACTTTGGAGCCGGACGACGAATTTAGGGCAAGGGCTGCGAAAGGATCAGACACTAATTGGCTTCACGAACATGATGTTGTTGCAGCGTTTGAGCAGACGCTGCGAAAGAATGCAAATCAGAACGACGAATCAGTCGAGATCGCGGCCAAGCTTTGATGCCCCTGTGGGAATGCGTAGCCTGCATCTAGAAGTGGCAAAATAACGTTTGAATGAGAACCCTCGTTCTGCTACAAGTTCTTAGCCGTCCAGATTTGTCATTGCAATGCCCAATATTGAACCCATCATCATCATTCGCGGTCAGGCGGTTCATACAACATCGACTGTACTGAGGGGACTGAGGGGATGAGCAAGTGCTTCGATGGTGCTTCGGGCTTTTCAACTTAGTTTCCCCATATACAAAATTCATGGATGGTCTTATGTATACTGACCAAGTCTATCTTTAAGGCTGAGCAGACTGGACATGTATTTATGGAGCCTATATTTGCGATATCTAGTGCTGCTTTGGAAGGCAACGTCTGGCCATCAATAGCTACGTGCAATGCTTCAAGCAAAGGTGGGGTCTCCTGAAGATTAGCGCCCTTCCACTTGACGCTTGGTAAGGTTCAGGGCGAGTTGTTGTGTTTACTACACTTTCTGTTTTCTTGTCTCCTGTTGTTAAACTTTATCAGCACCTGACATTTGCTTAAAACATTGTGCTAAATTGTGTGATACAAAAATTTGTCGTTTGGAAAACGGGCCGGGCTATAATTTTGTCCTTGACGTTTGAGAGTTCCACTTACAATTACGGATTATACCAGTTTTATAGCTGCCTAATGGTGTATCTATACCCGTATACATACTTGTGAAGAGGAAACCCATGGACGACACGTCCGAACGAGGTACAAATGTGGCGATAAAGGTGGGGCACCTGCCAAATTCAGAGGCTCCCCCGCCTATACGACTCGCCAAGAATCCCAGCTTCGGCCGTGCCTGCTTACGCCAAGCTATCTCCAAGAAATACCAAGCCTTTCCAAGAACTTCTTGTCAATTCTTATTCGCATAATTTACCAGAACCAAGCCTTTTTCTTCCCTATCGGCTTGGCTCCTTCTTTCTTGGGTGCTACCAGGCTAAATAACTCGTGCCTGGTTGCCGCAAGTCACGATGAACGATTGTTTATCAAATTTACATACTGGCCTGGAAGCCTTGGCTCCTTCTCAACCTGGTATATATCCCTGAATCTACTCGTGCTTCGCATGCTGACCGGCATCAAGGCCGCATTCGGGTCCGAATGGACGGGTTAGGCTAGGTCGCACGCGCCGGAAGTTCAACTATAAGAAGAATGTATTTCTCGTACCTGAGCATTTTCATCCCCAGTCAATCTCTTGACCAGCATCATGCAGTTAATACGCTCCCTTCTTACGCTGAGCTCAATTGCTTCGGTCCTTGCTGTTCCAACAGCGGTCGTGCAAAGGGACCTGCCTTTGGTCGAATCGGTAATCCCTCACACTACCCGCACCATTCTGGCGTCTGAACTTACAATCTCCAGAATAAATTGCGCCGCGTACTTCTGCGGTCTGAATTGCTCAAGAAGGCTAAAACTCTAGAGGGCTTTGCATATGCTACCCCGCAAAGGAACCGTTTAATCGGTACTCCTGGGCACAATGCAACAGTCAACTGGATCAAGGGGATAATCGAGTCCTATCCCGACTACTATACGTATTATCTCCAGCCCTTCAACTTGAGTCTTGGCGTAAGCGCAAACCTCACGAACAATGGCGTCGCCATGGAGGTATTCGCTGTTGGACTGAGTCCCGGCGGTCACGTATCTGGTCCATTAGTTTACGTTCCAAATCTTGGCTGTGAAACTGTAAGTATCAAGGCGAAGTCTCTTCACGAGTGCTCCAACTAACACGTGCTCCCAGGCGGACTTTTCTGCAGTTACACCAGGTTCGATCATTCTTGTGGGCCGAGGCAACTGCCAATCTGCCGTGAAGGATGCCCTTGGATCTACTGCTGGCGCAGTCGGCATGCTTGTCTACAACAATGTCGAGGGCAACTTGGATGGCTACTCTCTGCAGAGAATCAGCACCCCAGAGGGCACCTACGTCCCGGCTGGTGGAATCTCAAAGGCCGATGGAGAAGCGCTAGTTGCTAGAGTCCAAGCCGGAGAGACTGTCGTTGCAGATCTGGCAACTGTGATGCAGGTTTCCACTACCTACAATGTCATTGCCGAGACAATTGCTGGTGACCATGAAAATGTCATTCACATGTCCGGCCATTCCGACTCGGTCGCCGCAGGCCCAGGTATCAACGATAACGGATCCGGCACGATTTCACTGCTCGAAGTCGCCATTCAGTTGACCAATTTCAGTGTCACCAATGCTGTTCGATTTTCCTGGTGGTCGGGTGAAGAGGAGGGACTTCTAGGCGCCAGCTATTACGTTTCTCAACAACCCCAATCGGAGCTCGATAAAATTCGCCTCATGCTTGATTTCGATATGATGGCTTCCCCCAACTATGCCTACCAGATCTACGACGGTGACGGATCGGCATTCGGCGAGTCCGGTCCTCCAGGGTCCGGAGAAGCTGAGCACGAGTTCGAACGATACTTTGCTAAGGAGGCTGGTCTGAACTTCACTTCCATTGAATTCGATGGCCGTTCAGATTACGGGCCATTCCTCGAAGCTGGTGTAGCTACCGGCGGTATTGCATGTGGTGCAGAGGGCATCAAGACTGTGGAGGAGGCTGCCATGTTTGGCGGCCAGGCAGGCGTGGCTTACGATGTTTGCTACCATGCTGCTTGCGATAACTACAACAATGTGAATGTGGGCGCTTGGATTCAGATGACAAAGGCAATTGCACACATGACTGCGACTTTTGCACGAAGCTTTGAGCTGCTCCCGCCGAGAAGCGAGGCGGCCAAGGCCAAGAGAATGGCGAAGGCGAAGAAAATTATGAGTCAAAAGGCTACCGGCGCTCTCTGGGGCGTATAATTTGTCTTGAAGGGGAAAAGTAAAAGGTTAATGTTGTGCAAGCGTTATTTGTAAATACTTCACAGTTCAAAATTCCAACTGCCAATCTATCACAGGAGCATCGGGCTCGCTCTCCAATCACTTGATATGCGACTTGGGCAAACATCCACGGTTATTCTGGTTGAATGTTTATTTGGGATAAATACAGATAAGTACGTAATTAAGTTTGTACATGATTATTTTTCTTCCTCGCCTCCAGCAGCCTTTTCTGAAGCTCCTCCTTCTCTTGCCGAAGCTTTTGTATTCGCTCACTTTCCAAAATGGCCTCGTCTATCCTCCTCTCTTCATCCATCAACCTTTGTAATTCATCTGCATCTCCTTCTTCACTCAATACCCCCCTGCCTTCTTGCTCTCTGTTATGACCGGCCGCTGGCATGACTGCCGCCGAACTCGCCCTTGGTAAGATTCCTTCTTGAGGTTCAGACCATGGAGTATTTGACCATGAAGCTGAGACCCTTGACATCTCCTGTGTAGGCTTGACAGATATATTAGATTTTGCAGCCTTTTTCGCCGACGGCTCATTGGGCAGCTCTGATGGTGGTGGGGAGACCTCGCTAGTGGCTCCAAGCTCAGCAGGTACTGAATTCCTATTTCCTTCACCTTGTCCTGGAAGCTCATGTTTTTCTCTGCGTACCGGCAACTCCGTGGCTGTTCTCGGGTCACCAAAGCCAGCGGGAGCATCTCCCACTTCGAGACCGTCTGGCGAGCTCGGCCTACTGAAATGTTTCGACTTGGATGATTTCCGCCGTTTCCAACAGAAGAGCCCCAAACCTACTGCGAGTCCTACAACTGCTATCACGCCAATTGCAATTCCCGCTTTTGCTCCTGCTCCCAGGCCACTACTGGAGTTATTGCTGGACGTACCCAGGGCCGTATTTGATGCGCCTGCTCCGGACCCTGAGGAAGCCTTTGAGACTGCGGGAGCTCCTGAGGTCGGGTTCGACGTCGACGTAACAGCCAGTTTGATCGGACTCGGAAAGCTCGACACTGTGCCCAAACCAGACGCTCCAGCCTGACTCAAAGCAACAGTGCAAGTGGATGGTATTGATGTCGTCGATCGATTCGTCGCATATTTGTCTTGTCCGCACCTGTCAAGGCTGCCTTTGTAATACCAATTCAAGGCCCAGGACGCACGTTCAGTGCCATTACAAATGCTGTACGCATCGTACGCTCCCGTATCTCCTTTTTGACCTAGGCCGGAACAGCCCGAGGTTCCGCAATAGTTGGATATGAGGCTTGCCGCCGTACTGGCGTCGTACTGCGTAACGGCAACGCAAGACAGGGAACTCATCATACAGCCACAGAGTCCCTGGTCTAAAGCCATGGGTGCTAGCTTTGGGGAAGCGCCCCAATTACTATTGGTAGGGCATGCCGCAGGGCTATTGGTGGCCTGGTAATTGGACATGGCGATTGATGAGGGGCTTGCAGATGCAATCTGAGACGAATAGGCCGTGAAATCTGCTTTCTTGCTCACTGAATTACCGTTTACTGAGACAAGACCTATTCAGCCGTTAGCGCCAAATTCCCGTTCAGTCAAGATTGATGATGAAGTATACCGTATGAATTCCCAGCATCTTGGTACTGGTATACAATCCCACCACTTAGAAAGCCACTCATCTGCGGTCCATAAATCGCGCTCATCTCACTGAACGTCCTTGGAGACTTGGCGTTACACCCATACTCGGAAAAGAACAAAGGCACAGAGTAATTTGAAAAATGCTCGATTACTTTGTCGTAGCCCGAGGAAGATATGCTGGAATCTCCGCACCATGAAAATTTGGTCATTCCGAGGAAGTCCGCTGTCGCATTGTCATCTCCACAATTGCCGGTGAGGTAATCTGCGGTGGTATCTCCCGTGGTAATATCTCCGACATCGTCGCCCATATTATATCCAACCCCAATGGATCTATAGTTCTTTAGCTGTATGTAGGCTTTTATATCCCGTACCGCGGCCTTCACAAAAGCTGCTGAAATTGATGTGCTTGAACTATTGACCACTTCATTCGCGGCAAAGAAACCCAGTACATTGCTGTACCCCGCCATCGAGTCCACGACCTGCGAATACGCGGTGAAAATATCGTTATTCCATGATGGGCTTGTTCTGCTGATATTAATCGTTGGACTTGGTAAGTCCACAATAACATATATCCCCGCAGCAGCAAAAGCGCTCATACAACCAGTGTGGTCGAGTGTAGGAGATATGGTGTAGGCTCGAATTACATTTGCGCGAACTTGGGTCAAGAAAGGAATGTCTCGCTTGCACGCGGACTCGTTCGAGAGGGGGTCGACGGCATTGCTGGCGCTGGGGCCTGTGGTATTCTGCTGGTAATTGACTCCCCTGATGATGAATTGGGTGCCATTTGTCTTGTAGAAGAAGCGTGAGCCCTGGCGCAAGAGTTAGACGTCAGTGATGAAGCAGAGAAATGCGCGGCAAGAAATACCTTTATGATAATGGGATCTACATCAACCTGGGCAGTAACTAGAGCTGCCAGAAGGTAAACGACTAAAATATGAATGGAGATCATTGGAAATCGCCTTGCTTTCCACATGGAATGGCTAGTTCTCTCCTCCGAGAACTAGACATGAATTCTGGAGTCAATGTGTAGACAACATTTGGAGGAGGAAGAACCGAAACGAGGCAGAGGCACAATCGGGGGCAGGCAGCCTCATTTGAGGATTGCACTTTGATTTACAAAGGATAGCTTGCGGCGCAGCTGGTAGGATGATGAGCCGCATGCCATATTTTGGGTGACACTAAAAGCTACTAGCAATCTTCGACCTTTCAAGACTTGTGAATTGATATCATCTGGTGTTGTTTATGATGCATTTCCCAAAGCATTCTATCCGTAATCTGCGAGAAAATCCGAGGCAGTTTGTATTGATGCCAATATTGAGAAAAGCTTGAAATACTCGTTGGATCCAGATTCGAGATAAGGTTAGATGAAGCCTGCTTCTGATTGGTCTACGTGTACGAAGGAGTCGCTGAAACATACGAGACACCGCCCCCTGAGGAGGGGTTTGTCCGAGCCTCGCGCCAAACTTTTGGTATGGTCCACCAGAATCCAGATCTCTAAAAGCTCGAAATACAAGTGCTCATGAATCATCACCTAGCATTCCAAAAAGCAGGTAGATCTGTCCTCCTGGCAGGATACAATCGCTGCGGGGCCAGAAGGTGGTACTGGCTGTTGTCGGAATCTCCTACAGTGGCCTCAATGTGGCGCATTCAAATCGGTGCCGCTTTAGTTGTTGTGGTCGGTTGCATCACGACATTTCAAAATTAACGATCGAGTTTCTTCCCCCATGATGAACTCTCTGCTGAATTACTGATTTCTTTTGTTATAAAACCGAGGTTGTGGTTCTGCATCGTGACCAGGTCTCTTCGAGGACTTGACTGCAGTAGCTCAGGCCTCAAGGCTCTTCCCCTCGATTATAGAGCCCGCTTTGCTAGGCGCCTCCTTTTCCTCTTTCGTGAAGTCGACGTCGACGAAATCATCTGCTCTCGAACGAGCTTCAAATTTCTCGTCCCCACTTCCAACCTTGTGTTTTTCTTCACTATCTGTGGCTTCAGGTGTTTCACTTCTCTGCGTCTCCGCTCCTTCGTCATCGTCGCTCTCCTTGTCAAATTGTAGCACGTTCGGCATCGGACTATCAGGAAGCACACTTCTCGGCATCGGACCAAGTTCCTTCCATATTCCGTAAATCGACACCGCCCTACCCAGGTGCTCGTGCGCTTTGGAGGGATCAACGAGATACTCGATGGCACTGAGGTCAATGAAGCCTTGTCTCGATATCATTGGCATGTTTGCTCCAGACTTTGTTGAGTCCTTGATTTTCTCCTGCACCAGAGACTTTGATTCTGTGACACTGTCGTCTGTAGGATAGGCCTTTGGCCTGGCAGCGAGTTGGTGTGATATCCCAAGGTCGGAGAACAAATCCCCTAACTCCAAGTCTCCCATCTCGATATGCTCTCTTCCTTTTGTCTCGAGTGCGCGCTTCCCTTTTTGTGTACTGTCAGCTCAAGGTCTGTGTTGTGATTAATTATAACGAGTCTTACATATGTTTCCTTCCAATTTGTACCCTTGTACATCTAGAAACCCAGAGTATGTCTCCGGGCTCAGGTATCCAGTATGGCCCGGATCCAAATGGCTGAAAATCGTACTCATCAAAGCGATAAAATTGGGAGTCGGAGTGCAATCCTCTTCAAATAAGAGCTCCCATTCCGCAGGTTGGGGATAGGACGGCGCTGAGCCAACCTCTGGCTCGGTGTTCCGACGGATCGACCTTGGTGGAGAAGGTGGGAAGGATGTGAATGGGGTTTTGGGTGGATCCAGCAGTGCTTCTTTTGCTTCACCATCTCCTGTTGTGGGAGGCACCTTGATGTTTTCCAGGTCAATGGGGGTGGCAGTCTTTGCATGTTCATCAGGGCTGCCTTTCTTAGACTTCTTCTCCAGGGGCGCCTTCATCAAACTCCATAACGCTCCCCAGTTTGCCACTGGAACATCCAACTCCGTCTCTGCTGCCTGGATAGGTTGTGGTGGATTAGGTGGCGATGGAGGTGTTGATACCACAAGTCCGGATTCCTTGTTTACCAAGGTGGGGTGTCTATCGATGTGCGGCCTCGAGAATTGTTTGATGACGAAGCAATTGGCGCAGAGGTGGTAGTTTAAACAGCTGCGGCACGAAATCCGAGCTCGATTGGTTGGAATCTGATCAGTACAGCCGCCACAAGTATAAAGATCACCAATCTTGTCGTCTCCCATCTCAAAAATGCGGGGTGATTTAAGCATTGCCGAGAGCCTTGTTGTCAGTGCTTGTTCTTCGCGTCGAAATAAAGTCGACATTCGCGCTTCCCTCGAATGCTGCTGTGCGGTAATCTCAAGGGATTCTGAAAAGACTCGAAGACGTCAATTGAGAAAAAGAGCGTCTTCAGACGTGGAATATCATTGAGACAGGACCTCGCGGTCGCAAAAAGCAGTCAACGTGCTGAAAAACAAACATGAAATGGTAAGAGAAGAAGATCGATCCGAAGAAAATCAGAAGTAAAGGTCTTGTCGGGGCTTGTCATCTCAACGTTCTGAGGTGAGGACCCTAGGATCTGGACTTGGCAATACCAAGTGCTGTTTCAGCAGTGTGCCAATGGAAGCTACGCCTGGGGCTTCTAAAACGAAGGGTCTTGCACACACGCTTGGCAGCGTTTCAGTCACGAGGTACCGCGATTAAATGAGTTTGGAATGTCGCTTTTGACCATCATTTTCGAATTTTGCTGATTCACGGTAGAGAAAAGAATGCAACGAAGACTTGAGGTCGAAAGTAAAGGGGCTGCTTACATAAGAGCGACGCGATCATGTGCTTTCTGATAACATCAGGAGATGGCCAGACTTCAAGCTTCAACATCTGATCCCGAATCTTTCTCATGAATCGTCTCAGCCCTTTAAAAACACTGGGACATCCTATCAATGTCGTGAACTACACACGAGGATTCCATCGCAGTATGGCATACAATCTGCGCCCACGAGCTGTTGTATCATCGTTCATCTGCACGCCTCCGGATTCTGCGAAGGGATTCACTTTCGCACTCTTCAAGCGCAGTCAAGATGTATCTACGTATCGGTAAGATTTGTTGATGCTGCTCCCACACTTTTCTGCTAGTTCAATGCACATCTTGATCAAAAGCTAACGGTCACATGACGCCAGTGGCAAATGGGCTGTCTGCTCCGGCTCAATTGACCCATCAGATCCCAGTCCAGAAGAGGCCGCAAAGAGAGAAATCTCAGAAGAGACCACACTATCAGACAGCGACATATTCCTCTTGAGAAAAGGAAAGCCGTTCAGCCTAATTGACGAGGCCCTCAAGACGGAATGGACCATCCACCCCTTCGCATGGCAGTTGAAAGAAGGCGCAAAGCCGATTACATTCGATTGGGAGCACACGGAATATCATTTCGCAAAGCCCGAGGAATTGGACTCTATCGACCATGTTCCTCAGTTAGAGGTTGGGATGAAGAGGATCATGGTTAGTCCTGAGACGGAAAAGGCACTCGCGGTTTTGCGGGATGATCACGAAAGTGGTGCGCAAGCGCTAGCGTTGAAGGCTCTCGACCTCCTATCGAAAGCTGTACAGAGCGATGAAATAGGTGGTTTAGGAACCTCTCGAGAGTTTTGGACAGAGCTGAGGTGGAGAGCCTGGCATCTCGCGAAGAACGGGAGACCGAGCATGGGCCCTGCGATCGAGGCGGCATTATTCAGGACTCTAGAAGATGTCAGAACCAAGCTCAAGATTTTATCGCCGGAAAGCCTTGATGCCGTCGCATTATCAACTCTCAAAAGCACCACAGAATCGGCTATCTCCGCAACTATTGAAATGAAGAAACACAGCCTCGAGAAGCTCGCCAAGCATTTCGTCGAATTTATTGAGATCGACAGGAACAATGAACAAGTCATAAAACTAGTCACTCTGTCTTCCTCAGGAACAATCACCCAAAGTCTCGCCCTCCTAGTAGAAAGTCTCGTCCAGAAAGGTCTAGATATCAAAATCTCGGTTCTCGAATCACGTCCAAAATTCGAAGGCGCCGCATTCGTCAACAATCTTCTCAGCAGATTCAAGGACAACGCCGCGGTAATCGACAAACTCAAGGTGGAAATAGTATCAGATGCAAGCATCGCCACCGTCGTCAAGGATGCGAATTATTTTGTTTTCGGCGGTGACAAAGTCATTCCCAACGGCGACATGAGCAACAAAATTGGAAGTCTGGCCGCCGCAGTCGTCATGAGAACCTTGAATCCCGCGGGCAAGATCATTGCGTTGTTTGAGACAGACAAGATTACTGGATCCGGCTTTGATTCTGGACATCTGAAGGTGGAGTATAATGATGAAGCTGAGCTGATGGATGCGTGGCCAGCCTCGAGCGTTGCAGGGATCAAGGAGAAGAGGAAGCAGAGGTTTCAAGTTGAGGTCAACAATGCTTACTTTGAGTGGGTTCCCGCGGATTATATTTATCGGTACATTTCGGAGGAAGGCCCGCTCACCAAAGAGGAGATCGGGAAGTTAGGCGCAGAGAGTGAAGAGCTCGAGAAGAGGTTATTTAGGGATCTTTGAGGGGCTTGCGAACAGCAACTTGAAATTCCACGGCATGCAAAGCATTGAGATAAAACGTTGATTCTATAATCTAGGAGCAAGATACCACCCGCGGCAGCTAATCATTCAATCATAAGCCATGCCAAATCCCGACTCCTAAGCGCCATTCTATTTCCCCGGGTATAATATGCAGACCCGATATCATCTATATTTTCGTGCAAATGCTAGCACAGCTGCAATCCCATAATGCTACACCACCTCCAATTCCATCGCGCAGCCTCTTCAACCGCATCGACATTCAACATCCCAATATTCAGCTGCTCGAGCTGCTTCCAAACAGTGATACGCCTCGCCATGGGCTATGCTGGAAGATCCCAATACCTGCTCGCGAGTCCCAGACTGGCTGCTTGATCAATCTGCGCCTTGACGGTAGCCAGCTGCTCTTTTGAGAGTCCGACATGTGCGATTTTCTTCTTGCCGCCGAAAACGCGGCTGATCGAAACACTCGCGTAATATGAATTTGAGGCATTGTATGCGTTTGATAGCTGGTCAAGGGGAGCGTCGAAAAATACTGAGCGGTAGGTGGAATTCGAATACGTGGAATTGAGAATTGCTGCAAACGGCGTATTTCCCGTTGCGACGTGCGTGATTGGACCTGGAACAAGTCCGGTTCCATTCCAATACGTCAGCCAGCCCCTTTGACGGAATGGTTCCAGTTGTTGTTGCACGGCTTCCAGTGTTGAGAAGCCTTCAGTCTTGAGATCTGTCATAAGAACGATGCCTTGGGTGCTGTTAACGTCCCAGACACCGCTGATGGTTGAGCTCGATGCGCCTGCTACATCACTAGCCGTGTTCTGGTTGGTGAGGATGGATGTCAAAGGGTCGAGGTACAGCGAACGAAAGGTTCGATTCTTGCGAAGGTCTCTGGTCCTATGCCCGACATAAAGCTCGCCATCAACCAGGTGGCAGTCAGCCTCTACGCCTGTGATACCCAGCGACAAAGCCTCGAAGAGCGGGACACGGCGCCAGTAATCGTTGTGAGAATGAATGGCTTTCGGCACAACGTCACGACTGAATTGGGGCAACCATGACGGAGGTGCAGGAGTGACGGTCCCAGGCTCAACCCACGAGCCAACAATCTTGGTGAGACCATTGTCTGGGAGCGGCGGTGGAGTGATGCGTCGAGCAAGAGCGAGAATGAGCGAGTGGTGGATTCTTGATTAAGTGATGAGCCATGGTGACGCGGAGAAGGGGAGTGAGTGTTCGTACAAGAAGCCGATGGTGGCAAGGCCCAAAGCAGCTGTCGAAAGATACAATATTCTTCTGACGAGTTTTGGCCAAGGCGATTCCTCGGATGGGTTTTGACGCCGGAAGGACCTCCGGATCAGCGAACCGAGTCTCTGGACCCGTGTCTTGCGCCGCGGGGATCCGGGGAGACCCGCTTCTACTTCAATCACCGAGACCTTTGGCATATCTTCTGCCTCTGTCTTCCCTTCAATTTTGTTCTCCATGTCGGCTTCTAATTCACTTGCAAATCTTGGGGGTTTTCGAGCGGATTTGTCCGTGTAGCTGCGTGGACGTATTGGGAAGGTGCAAGTAAGACTTCTCAAGCCCAGGTCTTGTCACCGCTGCCTATGAAAAAGAAATTTCGAGGAGACCGTCATAACAATTGGAAAGTTTCAAAAATGACTGAATATTGAAGGGCGGAGGGGGAACAGTTAATTTATGTCCCACGAGGCGCACGGCGGCGCCGATTCCCCATTTTCTCGTGAAGCCCATGTCCTCAAAGTATTCGAAATCCTTTAGGTCTTTAGCGGGGGCCAGAGCACTGTCGTGATTTGTGGCGCCATTGGATTAGCCTAACAGACGCTACGAGAGCCCAGATTGGTTCTTGGTCCGGGCACTACCGATTGCGACTTTTTCTGTCTCACCGTGACACATTGAGGGATTTTTACTGGTGCTTACACGTGGGTAAAATGCGAGGCAGTTGTTTGTGCGCGGAGAAATAGATTGTGGCCGGCTAGTCACTGTTGATGTTCTGTTGGTCCGAGGAAGACTCGGTCAGCGCTCAATGGCGGGGTAGGGGTCTTCCAGAACCTTATCCCTGCCCTGCCCCTGACATCTGGGGTGGCTTGGCAAAAGCTTGACATCCTGAAGGAGCACACGACCAAATGCCTAAATACAGTACAGTAGCTTATTCTCTAGTGTTCACAGGGATGAGAGATATTTTTGTACTGTCCAACGTCCGAACCGTAGAGAAATAAGGGTCCTCTGCACTCAAAGAGGCTACGAAGTACGAAGCAGCGTCTTTACTGCTCCCAATTCTAAGGGATGGTTTGATGAGCGATTCAAATTCCAAAGAGATTATTCCCGCTTTGGGATCGAGGACAAGTTCGCACGACTAAGTGTGTGTTAGCTGCTGTCTAAGGCCGGAAGACGCCTCGACTTCAGCTACTCCGTACCGACTCCCGAGGACCACCAGGACCTACTTTTGCGGAGCTGGAAACACTTCAAAAACACAAGGTCACATGCCACCATCAGGCACCCCACCTGAACTGCCTCTCGTCCCAAATGCTTCTTTCTTGACATCCAGATACGGAAAAGTCTTCTGTTTAATATATAGCCTCTAATACTATTTCTCCAGTAATACACCCAGCAATGTGTCTCTCAGTATTACAGTCCTAAGGTACAACCGCCGCAAACTTCCTCCACAATTGCGATTCACAATTCAAATAACTCCCAAGATCACTCGCCACATCACTATTATCTCCCGACACCAACTCATCGAATTTCGCAGACTGATACAGCCCAAAAGCAGGCGCAGCCAAGAAAATACCCGCAAAAGCACCCATACCAATATCAAAGAAATACCCTGCCCAGTGAATTTGTCCCGCACGCTTCCTCCCCCCATCTCGCATCGGTAAAAGCGCAAAGCTGCCAAACATCCATAAAAGAGAAAATACAGGGTAGATACCAACAATAGGCCACGGGAATCCGAAGTCGTCGGAGGATCTCAGATCAATGACTCCATGCACAAGAAGAATCGCACAGAAAACGCCTTGCAAGACACAACTAACACTATTAATAAGGTTAAACAAAATACTAGCCCACTTTTGCTGCAACGCGTCCGCGTATCTGACTCGACAGTCGATACCAAGAGGTAATGCGGACACAGCTATCGTCATGCCTTTGACAATCTTGGTGGCCCCATTATTATTTCCGATATTGGCAGCGATCCAGAATGCCTGGGTGATAGGGGCATAAAGTGCACCATATGCCCATCCAATCCATCCAAGAACCGTCACATCACGGTTCAAACCAACTGGCGATTTGAAAAATCGACCCTGTGGTACTTGCCCCCAGCCATTGTACCCCGGAATTTGCGGGACAGCCCCCACGGCACGCACAACAGCAGCAGGAGGCCATACATTTCTAGTAAAAAACCCAAATCGCGATTGTTTCAGCGGTCCAGCATTTTGTCCTTCACTAGCACCGACTCCTGCATTACCATAATTTTCACGCAAGAGAAACCCCGCATCATCAGCCGTCGACTGAGAAATCTGCTCATGGATCCCCGAACCCCATGTATTTGTAACACTGCGAAAAAGCATGTATAAACCCTGAACCAAGACGCGGAATAAAGCGAACCAGGCTATCCAGCCTGTCATGAAGGCGACGAGCCAGCCTGAGGTGAGGCCGTTGACGATGGAGCCGATGAATGCGGAGAGCATGGCGCTAAATGCGCTTGCTGACGGGGAGAGTGTGCATTCTGAGTCTGAACGAGAGAAAATGATGGTGGGATGGTCGAGGAAGGAAGACATTTTGGTGGTGATTGGGGCTTAAAGCCTTGTTGAGCAGGAATGTGCTCAGGGTAAATGTGGTATCACTTGGTTTCTGACACCGAGGAAAAATGGGGCCGAGCATCCGCTTACATTTCGAAGGAGAGATACATGGGCTATATATCTCTGAATGAAAGATGTACAACCTGCAATTTGACGTCAATAGCTAATAGAAGCTTAGTGAGGCTGTGGTGTTTGTTGGCAGAGACAGTTGATTGGCGAACTTTTACGAAGGGGCACCAAAAAGACGCCATGGGGGTTTAGCCTAAACATTAGCTGTCAGATGTAGGATGGGGGCCAAAACACGACCCTTGCGCAATCGTTATGACGAAAGGTCGAGGTACGAGTAAAGGGGGGTGAGATTGTAGTCTTTTGGTCTGGGGTACATTTCAAAAGTAAAGAGAGGAAGCCCAATAGAAGCGGTTAAAAACTCTGTGAAATATACAGCCCACCATCAGATGTAAAGCAGTACGTTTGATGAGATCTTGTACAAGTCCCCCCTGATATTATTGATGTAGGTAACGGTAATAAGATATTGGAGTAAGAACATGAGTTCTGGAATTGCTAAAATCAGAAAGAAGATGATAGAAGTGCTAGTTACAAATAGCTTTGAAAATGAATCCTTGACAATTTGTGTTCAGTGGTCTTGCCAAATCACCGCCCTCATTTCGTGACAGCTTACAACCAGGGATCCAAGCTCATTCAACCCAAGCCCCGGGTATTCGCTCCCATGGGTTCTCAACCATATACCAGAAATCCTCGACATATGAAAAGTGAGGCCAATATCTGATGTAAACGTGCCAATCGTCCACTGACGAACCCCACTCCAATATGAGATAGCGACCTTGAAAAGGCTCGGTGAAGTCGACGCCGGCGCTTTGACAATAGTCGTGCAGACGTTCCTCCGCGACTTCACTCCATTTCGTCCCGTAACTCAACAAATCAACCCCTGAGTCTTGAAGTGCCCCTAGAAATCTTCTGACTGCTGCATTGAGTTTCGTTTCTCGCAATCCTTCACCATGGTCATCTAGATATTCCTCCCATAAATCAAGAAAAATATCAAGAACCGTTTTCTCGGAGCCATTTACATCATGAAGATCCACATTGGCCCAGACAGCTTCCGTCAACATCGAGCACCATCCACTCATCGCAGTTTCATCATTCAAATATATGCAATTAACCATTGATTCTATAATAACACGGGTCAGGTTGAAGCCATGTAGTATATGGAAGCAATGTGGATCAATGGAATCTTTCGTAATCGCGAGTCGAAAGATCTCAACGTCCGGAGCCCGCTCATCCCTTTTTATCAAAGTCCACGATGCGAACCTTAGCCGCTCTTCTGGAGGTCTTTCATAATATGGTGGGTACGCTTGCTCCAGAGCGAGAGCCAAGCCTCCAGCAAGTGGCGCTGAACGGGAATAATAGGCCAAGTCTTGCTGCCAAACGGTCTCAAGGTTACCAAAATCTATCAAGTTATCTCCTTGATATGTGACAAGGAACATTCGGAACATATTCGTCACTTTAGAAATTTCGTCACCGTGGTTCATAGCATAGTACTGCAAATCGTTCAAAGGGGTACTTGCATGGTCAGCAGTCGCTTCTACTCTTATTCTCTGAGACGAGTACTTGCCAGCCAAAGCTATCGAGAGCATAGGCGTCCGCCCCTTGTTCGAGCAGAAATTGGCATACGGATTCATGGCCATGATAAGCAGCACGCTGTATTAATTAGCATAGAGCTATGCTTAAGGCTGAGTGTAGTATTTACATGCAATGCAGTAAAACCATATTCCATACCCCGATCAAATGGTGTCGCGGCTTTTGATCCAAACAGCCCTCTTAAAGCTTCGACGTCTCCGGCTGTGGCGTATTTGAACAATGGCACATCGTCTGGCACGATATTATAACTCTGCAGCGTGAATTGGCATGTCCAACTTTCTCGAAGCTTGTTGATTTCATAAACCCTGCGAAACAGCCAGGCAGGCGTGCAGATGCGAATAGTGATTTCTTGGGTCTCACAACATTTCATCGGAAGACCGAAATTTCCCTCATTAGAGTAGTAGACAGACCCAAAAAGCGATCCGAAAACTGACGTGGGCTGCCACTTTCGATTTTTTGTGCTATGATTTTTGAGCCGACCAGTAGTCCGTCCCCATGATTGAGACGACATGGAAGGTGCTTGGCCTGTAGCCTGCACCATGGTCCTGGTGTCAAGAGTGTCCCGCTGGAACTGCCGGAATTCATGGAGGTGTGCGACCTGGTATTGACGCATATTCTGCTGGAGAATCCTGTGTGAAAAAAAAGCTTAGTATAACAATAAGCTACCTAATAAATAGATCGCGATACTAATTACTAAATACGCACCATGAACAGGATTGTTGACATAGGAGAACCGTGGTCTTTGCTGCTTCGAGCCTCATCCTAAAGCTGTCTAAAGCTTGCTTTTTGAAGGCGAATTTTGCCCGACCTTTCGTACTATGTGCCGAAATTGCGCTCTCTAAGTCCTTCGCCAGGGAAGAAAGATCAAGCGCGGCTTTGCGACAATCATTGAAAGCACCCAAGACAATTGCGCCTTGGTCACTGGGGATGGATATCTGCCGGCTCTGCTGATCGATGAAGTCAAGAATTTTGTTCAGTTGTTCGATTCCCTCCATGAAGTATCGCAACTCATTCGGAGCATCTTTCATCAAGTCGATGAAGTGCTTGGCTTTTTTGATACTGCTGGCAGCCTGGATAACGAACGAGGCGATGCCAACTCCGCTGGCTACGGCACCGAGAAGTTCTGCCATCTCCTGAAAATCCTGGACTCCAGGCTGAGGAACGTGTAGTCTACTTTTGACGTGCGGCAAATGCTCTTAGCCGCTGGGCGAGGTCTGGAAACTGAAGAATATGAGATGAAGAGAGAAGGAAAGATTCGAAGAAGTGGCTCAACAAGACGTAGCCTTATCTGTCCAAATAGCGATTTGGAACAAGCTGTAGGCTGACCACGAGGTTGACCGATCCCCAGCTACGTCGGGATTTCTCATGCAGAAGGGGAAAACAAAGCTTCGGGGAATTCCAGGAGAGCATGCGACTTCACACGCTTAGAAAGAGAAAAGCTAGACACATTAAAAAAAAAAAAAAAAATAAAAAAATTAAAAAAAAAAAAAAAAAAAAAAAAAAAAAAAAAAAAAAAAAACAAAGGGATTACTTAATATAGCTGTTCGATAACTTTTTTGACTGAATATAGAAAAGAAAGAACTAATGTTTGGAGCTTCGCGGACGAGGTCGAAGTACTCCTCTAGCGCGAGGCTGGCAAGCGAGGCAGCAGCGACCCAAAACAACCCATCGAAAAAATTGTACAAAGTATCTCGACCACGCGCCCCATATCTCCCACAATGAGTGCAGCTTCAACACCAAACGGCGTGTCGCGGAAGCGAAAAGATCTTTCAGACGAAGCATTCGAGCCCGCCGTTAAGAGGCTAAAGATCCACGACGCGGAAGAGGTTCTAGCTCCACCACCACCGCCAGCCGTCGAGGACCCTCAAAGCGAGGAAGAGGAGGAGATACACATCCCAAAAACGCGACAGGAAGCTCCGCCTGAAGGATTCTACGACCTGTACCTCGATACCATAAATCGTAGCGTCCTCGATTTCGATTTCGAAAAGCTCTGCTCCGTTTCCCTCTCCAACATCAATGTCTACGCCTGTCTAGTCTGCGGGAAATACTACCAAGGCCGCGGGCCCAAATCACACGCCTACTTCCACGCGCTGGAAGTTGGACATCATGTCTACATCAATATGCAAACACAAAAGGTGTATGTGCTGCCGGAGGGATACGAGGTGAAGAACAAGAGCTTGGATGATATCAAATTTGTCTCAGACCCCACTTACACAAAGGAGCAAGTCATGGCCCTCGACCACGAATCGAAGACAGCATGGACACTGCTTGGGAAGGAATACACGCCAGGCTTCGTGGGAATGAACAACATCAAAGAAAACGACTACTTCAACGTTATAATACAAGCCCTCTCCCACGTCCCACCCCTCCGAAACTACTTCCTCCAAACCTCCTTTACCACCTCCCCCGAACTCGCAAAACGACTCTCAATCCTCATCCGCAAGATCTGGAATCCGCGCGCCTTCAAGAGCCACGTCTCACCCCACGAACTACTCCAAGAGATAAGCCTGAAATCCAACAAAAAGTTCACCCTAACAACGCAATCCGACCCCGTCGATTTCCTCTCCTGGTTCCTAAATAACCTACACCTCGCCCTCGGCGGCAGCAAAACAAAACCCGGAAGTAGCATAATCCAATCCATCTTCCAAGGCAAGCTAAAAGTCGAATCCCAAGCCATAACCGCAAAAGCCGACGCCGGAGACCGTTTACGCTTCGAAGAAGCCGCAGAAGTAAAATCCGACGTCTCACGATTCATGCTCCTCACATTAGATCTCCCCTCTGCGCCCTTGTTCCAGGATGAGCTGGAGAAGAACATTATACCACAGGTGGCGTTGACTAGTATACTGAGCAAATATGACGGGTTGAAAAGTCAGGAACACTTGAACCAGAGGAAGCGGTATAGATTACTGCATCCCCTACCACCTTATCTGCTGTTCCACATCAAGCGTTTCAGCACCAACAAGTTTGTCAGCGAGCGGAATCCCACGATCGTCACTTTCGACGCTCGCAACCTCGACATCTCACCCTACGTCGAACCCAACCCAGCGTTCGCCCAACCCGGTGAGCCCATCTGGTATGATTTGGTTGCAAACGTGGTTCATGAAGCGGTTAGGGGCAGGGAAGATAGTGTAGAGGGCGAGAGCGAGAAGAGGAGCTGGAAGGTGCAGGTTAGGGATAGGGGCAGGGAGGAGTGGGTTGTGGTGCAGGATTTGTTTGTGGAGAAGACGCAGAAGGAGTTGTTGTATCTTGGGGAGAGCTATTTGCAGGTTTGGGAGAGGAGGAGGGATGGGAAGGGGAAGGGGAAAGGGAGGGGACGGTAGGGGGTGATGCGGTGTAATTTTATGGGTGTTTGTGATATCAATTCGGAGCCATGGAGCTTTTCTTCCACCAAATACTCTTTTCCATTCTCGTTTTTTAGCCCGGTGATATACTTCCACGCTCTGCCTGTCTTCGATCTGATAGTTTGCCTCTTTCAACTTACATTTTGTTGGCAGGCTGTCAAATATTCGTATCTCACCCAAACCTGAGCGGCCTTTAACTCATTTCGCAAGCCTCGTAGAGTATATTCAACCCCACGAATTTCTGAAAATGGAAGTAACTTAACCTTCTTCAGTATCAGCAGTAGTTGCTAAGCCAGGAATCACTCTCATGAAATGGGACTTTTATGGAGAGTGAATCAATAAAATTACAAGAGACGGAGAACTCTGATTTGGAATGTTCCCAGAGTATTTCGTGGGAGAAATTGAGGAGTGGACTTTTATTTTTTTGATTCTGGATTGGAAGGCATTTGGACTTGCCGTTGGCGAGGGGAGAAATGCGAGCCTTTTTTTGTACGTTTCATGAAGGAGAATTTGGGCATTGCTTTACAAAACCTCGAAAGCTGATGGTCCCACGAATATACAGCTATCATTCTCCCCTCTTTTGCCATGCTTGACCGAGAATCCCGGCTATCCTGGACGGTTCAATGTGGCAGAAGTTTAGTTTGGACTGAAAGGGATGGAGTTTTGTAATTGCTGTTGCTGTTACTTGGAAGATCAGTTAGGTGAAGTCGTATCTGGGTGTTAAGGTAGAGCGGATTGGGATCTAATGTGGGAGAATCGTCTGGGGGAGATGGGACATTATCATAGACCCCTCCATAAAAATGGGGTATTTCGCCTGAACGCAGCAAATTTAACACTTTTGTGATTGTCTTATTCGAGGTGGGGTATTTTGGTCTAGGCAAGTTCGTTTGACTTGTCTTACTTAAAACCCCGTTTGTTGGGGTGGGGATGAGATGAAATGCGATTCCTTTTCAAGATTCATGGAACCTCAATTTCAGAGGTGAATTACAGGCAAGATGAATTGAGCCTCTCAAGGTGAAATATCCGACATCCAACAATCACCCACAACACACGGAACATTTTCAAAGCCCAACCCCAGCATCTCAAAACATCATATTTCACCCACCCACTTCAACTCAGCAAATTCAATATATCACTTTTCTAATTCTCTCATCTGAGGTGGGGTATTCTACTCTACACAAATCCAAGACTCAAGACTCTACTCTCGCAATCTCAAACACAACAGCGCCATTTTTCCTACTCCCCTTATCGCGCATCCAATTTCCTAGTCTATGCTCCTTGCCTACTGCAATGACTACGCAGACGCCGTGTTTTCCTTTGTCGCCGCGCTCGAAGAGGGATATGTCGTTTATGTAGCCTTTTACTTCGAAGGCTGGTGTGGAGGTATTGCCGTTGATGTGGGCAGAACCATTTGTTGTGGGAGCTCCACCTGATGTGGGTGATTCTCCTGCAGACCCAACCGCACCCATCGGTTCTAATTTCTTCTTATCCGCGCTGATTTTCCACGCTCTTAAACTGCCATCCCAGCTCCCGCTTAACACGACATCTGAATACGGTATCGTAGCTAAAGCCGTAATCCATCTTGGCTGCGGCTCAGGCACGCTTCGTTTCGCTGGATCGACCTCCGCGGACGCTTCATCTGAAGCCATGACAGGATCTGAGCCGTGAGCTAGGGATACGGTGTATATCGGTTTCTTCTTATGTATAGTCCACAGACAAATCGAGCCATTGTCGCCTCCTGTAACAAACATCTCGTCGTCAATCTGTGCTACACGGTCCATGCTGCCTTCAATAGCGCCGTGCTTAGACTTGCTCTTCTTCTCTCCTCCTCCACCTCTATAAACGAGCTGTGTCTCCTCCGCAACTTTCCAGAGACGTGCTGTGCGATCCCTGGCTCCTACACTTATACAGCGTTCTTGAGCCAAAGCCGCGATATCTACTACTTCGTCTTGGTGTCCGAATAGGGTTTCGATGTAGGCTAGTTCGTCTAGACTCCATACTTTGACTGTTCTGTCTTTTGAAGATGAATATAACTGATTCGTGCCCCGGCGGAAAACGAGACCGGTGACTGAAGCTCGGTGTTGGTTGAAGACTCGTAAGGGCTTGAGTGTAGAGACATCCCAGACTATGATTTTCCAATCCTCTCCACCCGTAACGACGAACTTTCCATCCTCTGAAGCTGCAACGCAGAGAATCCTGTTCGTGTGTCCCTGGTAAGAACTATCCCCCCTCCTCCTACTATCCCCTCTAACCCTCAACAAAACATCCGGCTTCCTCTTCGGCGGCGGCGGCGGCTTCTTCTGCTTCTTCTTCTTCTTCCCATTCTTTGGCTTCCACTGATCCCTCGCCAACTCTTGTATCCTCCACTTCTCCAACCACAAGTCCTTCGTAACCGTATACGCAAACGGCGCACAAACTGCAACACTCGTAAAATTCTCCCGATCCGTTTTAAACCAGCTGTGTCCCGCTGTCTCAAATTGCAATTCTGATGCTAGGGTACGGTATAGCAGGCCTTTGGACTCGGCGACGTCTTCGATTAGGCGCTCGGCGATTAGGTCCCGGTCGATTTCTTCGGCGTCGAAGCCGTGGGTTTCTACTTCGGTGCGAAGGCCTTCGACGTAGCGTTCTGCGAGACGTAGACGCTTTTCTGCGGCGGTTTCTTCTTCGCCGTCTTCTGAACTGCTGGCCTCGGAGGCGTCTTCAATTGCCGGTGCATCGCTCTCGTCATCGCTGCCGGATATGGAGTCGTCGCGGGGTGGTTTTTGCGACTTTTTGAATGTCCCATTCGATGTGGATGATTCTCCGGATCGTTTTTTGGAAGATCCGGACGGTCGATCCGAGCCCTCTGGCCTTTTTCGTTTTTTGGGAATGGTGAAAAACGACGACATGGCGAGGGTTGGGAGAATGTTCCACTCGCTGTGGTACTTTTTCAGAAGATATCAAAAAAAATTATTCTGCCATTCTGGACTGACCGATTCGGCTTAGCGCTATATCACGTGACCACGGCGAGGCAGCGTAGCTCCACGCGTTGGAGGCTGGAGGCAGGAGCTATCATATCTGGAGCTTCATAATAGAGCTGCAACTTCCAAAGCTCATCTCCATTCCAAACCACCGCAATCATGTATGTATTACTTCGATACCTGCAACCTAAGTTCAGTCAGCTAATGTGTGTACAGGGAGGTATTACTGGGCATAACTGGCAAGGACTTCACTCTCATCGCAGCCAGCAAGGCCGCCATGAGAGGAGCGACTGTATTGAAGGCAGCAGACGACAAGACAAGAGAGTTGAACAAGCATACCTTGATGGCCTTTTCCGGAGAAGCGGGAGATACCAGTACGTCCAGTCTGAAATTTGCTTGCAGTTGAATCTTGTCGCTGATGAACAAAACAGTCCAGTTCGCAGAATACATCCAAGCAAACGCCCAACTCTACTCTATGCGCAACGCCATCGATCTCTCTCCCTCCGCCGTCGCACACTTCGTCCGCGGCGAGCTCGCCTCCTCCCTCCGCTCCCGCAAACCCTACAACGTTAACCTGCTACTCGGCGGCTTCGATCCCATCACCGACAAGCCCAGCTTGTATTGGCTGGACTACCTGGCGAGTTTGGCGCCGCTGCCGTATGCTGCTCATGGGTACGCGCAGTATTACTGCTTGAGTATCCTGGATAAGCATCATCATCCGGATATTGATTATGAGGCTGGGCTGAAGATTCTGAGGATGTGTACGGATGAGTTGAAGAGGAGATTGCCGATTGATTTTAAGGGGATGTTAGTTAAGGTTATTACGAAGGATGGTGTGAGGGAGGTTGAGTATCTGGATGATAGTAAGGTTGCTTGCCCTTAGAGGAATGAAGGATGGGAATGGAAATGAAGTTGCTGGGACATGATTTGGGTGTACAATAGCATGGCATCAAGAATGGCGAACTTGGTTTGCTTTTATGAGATTGCTAGGGTTTATGCTATGATGTGATATGACTTAGTGAAGAGAGGTACTCTGTTGTCTTGCCTTGAGAGCTGGACATTTAGCACGTACCATGGAGAGGTAACTTTGGCGATGTGCTCCTGAGCCTTGCCTCGTGAGGCGCAAGATGTCCCGAGATAGCCTTATGAATTTAATGAATCTCTGGAGGGACAACAAATGTAAGGTTCAACCCATTAAGTTTTCAGAACTGCATCGTTGTCACCACTTTTCCGAACCTGTCTGCCCCTTCTCCTGCACTTAACCTCCACGCCCGATTCTCAAGAAAAGTATTCATCAATACTTCCCTTGCTGCCATTCGAAATATGACCTGCTACTGATTGATATATTAGAGCTTCGAAGCGTGAAAGTGAGTTATCAGCCTAGATAATAAAGAGATTTTCTTTAAGTAAACGGTAATTTCATCATAGCAATTAGTTGCCAATCTAAATCCGCTTGTGCCCGTGGCGGCGTGGAATCACTTCTATTGTACTTGTGCCAAATTTTGAATCTACAGAATTTGGAGTATCAAGTTCCATCTTAAAGTTCTGCTGTAACTTTTGATTACCCAAATGCAGTATTGAACATTTCTCCAACTGACTCGATGTAACAGTAACATTTTCCTCCCTCACTATTTATGGCGGTGAAGACATGCAGCTTACCTAATCTATTTTCATATCGCCCCTTCCCCAAACTGATAAGCCTAGCCCGCCCAATCCAGCCTAGCGCGCTGCCCTGAAAAAACTCCTACATGGTCGCCTTCAAAATTTATTCGATTTTCTTCTCCTTACACAACTCCTGACTCTTGTCAACCCAACACAAAACACCACTCTCCTCTCATCTCAGTCCTTCTTTTCCTTTGAAAGCCGTTTGTTCTTTCGGAGGATTTTAGTACTGCATAGACGACCCTTCACGACCTCAGCGCGTGTGCCTACATACATAAAGAGCAGAAGCACATACTCTTCTTCTCTTTTTAATCGTTTCCCGCGCGTCTCGGTATCATAGATTTCTTCTTACGCCTTTCTACGTTCTCTTTTAGATCCCGCAGATCTTCGAGAGTCAGAACGGCCTCAGATCCACGCGTCGTACTTCGTCGACGATAATACAACTTCATTCGAATCGATTTTTGTTTCCAACGCCACGACCTCAGCTCCGAAACACCAACGACTCAGCAACGACAACCCGCCCAACATGGCTGATCAACTAAACATGAATGGCCTCAACCTCAACGGTGGCGAGCGCCAGTCCTACATCCCTCCCCACATGCGAGGAAAGATGGGCGGCGGTCAAGGACCCCCTCCAGGAGGCCCACCCCCAATGAACGGCGGAATCAACGGTAGCGCTTGGGCTCCCCCAGCTGCGTAAGTAGTACACTCTAGTCATTTAGAAATTCACTTCCTCGTTCTCTGCGTTATCGGAGACTTTTTTTGATGGCCTGCTAACGTACTTCCCCAAGCAGAAACGGCTATGGCGCAGGGCCGCGTCCAGGAAACTGGGCCAACGCTCCCGATTTCACTCCTGGTGCCCCCGGCGCAGGACCAACTCCTGGCGGCGCTCCTCCCGGACGTGCTCCCGCTGCTTCTTGGGACTCTGTTCCTCAAGGTGGCTTCAACCGAAACGCATATGGCAACCCGGCTGCCGGTGGCGGATCATCTGGTGCTCCTCGAGGAGGCGGTGATGGCCGATGGGTTGACGGAAAGCACATCGCAGGACCAGCCAACCCACGTGTAGAGCGTGAGCTGTTTGGTGTTGCCGACGACCCAAGCAAGCAACAGACTGGTATCAACTTCGAGAAATATGATGACATCCCAGTCGAGGCATCAGGCCAGAATGTCCCCGATCCAGTTTTGAAGTTCACAAACCCTCCTTTGGATGACCATCTCCTCAAGAACATCGAGCTTGCTCATTACAAGGTCCCGACTCCAGTTCAGAAATACTCGATTCCTATTGTTATGGGTGGTCGAGATTTGATGGCTTGTGCCCAAACTGGTTCCGGAAAGACCGGTGGTTTCTTGTTCCCCATCCTCTCCCAGGCTTTCATCAACGGCCCGTCTGCTGCACCAGCCGGTGCTGGAGGTAACTTTGGTCGCCAACGCAAGGCCTACCCAACTTCCCTGATCCTTGCTCCTACCCGTGAGCTTGTTTCTCAGATTTACGACGAGTCCCGCAAATTCGCTTACCGATCGTGGGTCCGCCCCTGCGTTGTCTACGGTGGAGCCGATATTGGATCCCAACTCCGCCAAATCGAGCGTGGATGTGATCTTCTCGTCGCGACCCCAGGTCGTCTCGTCGACTTGATCGAGCGTGGCCGCATTTCCCTTTGCAACATCAAATACTTGGTTCTTGACGAGGCTGATCGTATGTTGGACATGGGTTTCGAACCACAAATCCGCCGAATCGTTGAGGGTGAGGACATGCCAGGCGTCCAGAACCGCCAAACTCTCATGTTTTCCGCCACCTTCCCCCGCGACATCCAAATGTTGGCCAGAGATTTCTTGAAGGATTATGTCTTCTTGTCTGTTGGTCGTGTTGGATCTACCTCCGAGAACATCACCCAGAAGGTCGAATACGTTGAGGACATGGACAAGCGCTCCGTTCTTTTGGATATCCTCCACACTCACGGTGCTGGTCTTACTCTCATCTTCGTTGAGACTAAGCGCATGGCTGATTCGCTTTCGGACTTCTTGATCAACCAAAACTTCCCAGCTACCTCCATTCACGGTGACCGCACCCAGCGTGAGCGTGAGAGAGCCCTGTAAGTTAATTCCAGATCATCATTTATTTTTATTTTTTATGAAGCAATACTGACTTTATTTTAGGGAGATGTTCCGTAATGGTCGATGCCCAATCTTGGTTGCCACTGCTGTTGCCGCCAGAGGTTTGGATATCCCCAATGTGACCCACGTCGTCAACTATGATCTCCCAACTGATATCGATGATTACGTTCATCGTATCGGTCGTACCGGTCGTGCCGGAAACACTGGTATCTCCACAGCCTTCTTCAACCGTGGCAACAGAGGTGTTGTCCGTGATCTCATTGATCTCTTGAAGGAAGCTAACCAGGAGGTTCCCGCTTTCCTCGAGAACATCGCTCGTGAGGGCTCTGGATTCGGAGGCGGACGAGGCGGTGGTCGCTCTGGAGGCCGAGGCCGTGGAGGTGCAGCCAACCGCGATTTCCGTAAATTCGGTGGAGGCGGCGGCGGCGGTGGTTTCGGAGGTGGCTTCGGTGGACCCCCATCTCAATCTTATGGCGGAGGTGGATTCGGTTCCGCTCCTCCCCCGGCTGCTTATGGCGGTGCCCCAGCATATGGTGGTGGTGGCGGCTACTCTGGTGGCGGTGGTGGAAGCTACGGTACGTTCTTTTCTACTCTTTGAATGTCTTACAAGTACTGACACACTTTTACAGGCAACCCATCCGGCGGCGGCGGTGGCCAATCTTGGTGGTAGATGTTCTACTCGGCGACCCCTTTGTTCCTTTCCGATGCTCCTTCCATTGCGGCTCAATATAATTCTAGATCGGGGCAAGGGCGTCAAACAGCTATCGACAGCTCTCTGTGGATACGAACTTCATACTTCTTTTCCTGTTACTTGCGACGTTTACCTGCATAATTTTTGCTTTCGACTGCGATTTCCGACTTTCTTCGATTTTCTATGGTGGCACCATCACGACTGAAGCCGGCTCCTGCCCTCTGCACTTGGAGCTGGCTTTAGGTTGTGGTCCGACCATCGAACGGCATACGAATAGATAGCGTTGTCTTTTGTTCCTGGCTGTCCCCTTCCGTCTCCGATCAAGATACCCAAATAGATGACGGAGGGCGATCAGGCAGCATGAGATTGCCACTTGCGGCGTACCCGGTCATGATGCTTTTTACCTGGGAATTTGAATGGGGAGACACAAAAATTACCTGGGTTTCACAGAACGCATTATGACGGTCATGTTCTCGAAATCTTTCACGGGCTCTTCAATTCCAACGTCCTTTCGAAGGGTCAATGGCGACCACAAATTAGAAGATCTGTTGCTCGCTTGCGCAAAATCGTTTCTGCTGTTCTTTCTTTAGACAAAAGTGGGTGGAAATCTTCTCGGAGTTCTTCAACATGGTGGTTGACGGACAAAACTGCAATCTGCCGGGATGATCTGCATATTGATGATGGGCTTGTTTTTCCTTTTTTCCTTTGACCGCAGAAGAAAAATTCATCGTCTGCGTATGGCGCGAAGGCATTCCTCTTTTCTACACACCTATAGAAAGAAAGAGGTTGGTGCTTGAACGCTTGAACGCTGATGGCATACGGAAGTGCTCCAGCCTGATACAGATACATATTTTGTTTTTCAGGCGTGGCGCGCGTTCATGCGATTGTGCATGGTATGATCATATACGAAAAGGCTGCATACTACTGGGCACGTTTTCGTTGGTGGATGGAATATGGAAGGAAAAATTGGGGATGATGGATCGTTAATTGATAGTCCTGAATACAAAGCTGCTGCTCCACACACATTAAATGTTCCTATTGAACGTGATTTGACCTGAACCAGAAATCGACTTCTCGAGTGAGACGTCGCCGTTTTCCTTCACTTCTCACTTCTCGGACCAGTATCTCTCGGGTATATGGCAGGGTATCGTTTGTTGAAATGGAGGGGAGACATGCTAAGGAAAAAGAAATCTTTAGGCTATTCATCTAAAAAAAACTATCAATTGTTTTTTGAAAGGCCAGGAAGCAGCTAGTATTCAGACGTCTTGAACCACACTAGTGCAGTAACTTTCTCTCCCGGAATTTCTCACGCCGTTCAGCTAGTATTTGGGGATCAACTTCTGGGCAAGATAAAAGTAGCGCTTCAGGTCTGACCTTGGTTTTTGGATAGGATGATCATGCCGAAAGAAAGCTTGGGAATATTGACTAAAATCGGCCGAGATCGACCGATCTCGGCCGAACGCAAATGAATAGTCAGGTGGACTTGATTCAAATGCCGGCGATGAGACAAGGTAGGATTGGAAGTGATTAGAAATGTCAAAGAAATGTAGATTTATTTTCTTCCTTTTCTGTTTCCCATGCAGTTAGTAAGCTTGCCGCTCTTCAGGTGCTAATCACCCTCCGCTCACCCGGTCAACCTGAGCATCCTGAGCAAAATCTCTTTTTAGCCAATCATACTTGAATTGAATTCTAGTTTCTCATGTTATTTTCGTTAAGTTTTGACGAAGATACTTAAGGAGCCAAAACAAGTTCCTAGAGCCCAAAGTGGACACTCTCAAAAATGTATCCAGTGTTTTGTCTATAGTGTAGGTTGTGTTAACGTAGTTGCCCCTAAGGAGAATACTGCTCCTCCCTCTATTAATATATTCTCAATTCCCTTCCTCGTAAAGATGAACATAATTGCGTAGCTGAGAATTATCTGTGAATTGCAATGTGCAATAGATGTGTATGATTAAGCTTTTATTCGCTGCTTACAAGCATCTGAGAACTAGTATGTGCGGGGGGCTGATGGAGAGGGCCTGATTTACCAGCAGAAGAGGAGTGTAGGTGAAGTCATGTTAGCTTTAACTACTATGTGGGACAAGAGCAGAGTTAAGACTTCAAAAACCGAAAGAAAAACCTTTTATAACCTGCTGGTCTATATACTAGTATCTTGAAGCATAACGCCATCCTCACCAAGGCGGCTGCCTTGGCTGATACCCATTCCATTCCATCCTCCTATCTCCCTTACCCCTCGTCTCGGCCTCATATGACTGCCCCATCACCATCTTCTCTAGCATTTGTCCTCGATCCATATTCTCCAGCTCCCTCGTCACATCTCTCCCTACCTCCCTATCAAATGCCGTCAGCCTTAACCGATTAAAATGCCAAAACAGATCTCTCAACTTAATCCCATGTTCAACAAGATCCCGTGCAAGAGTAGCTGAGATCTGGAAAGTGAAATCCACTTCGGCAAGATACACAGAATCAGGCACAACCACGCCGGTATCACCGTACTCCCAGCCACCATTATTGAAGTAGACTTCCGATGTCGAGAAGCAGGTATCGATTGTCAGGCCCAACTGTCCAGCTGGTATTGCTTTCAAGATTTCCAGCGTGGCGAGCCATTGCTCATATGTCTCGTCTTCTTTTTGCAGACTACGAAGGATCAACATCAGCTTAGACGCTGAATGAAAAAGCAAGGTCAAAAGACTAAAGAAAGAAAAGGTCACCTACTACGAGCCCCACTTGTCCTTAACACCCCAACCCATCTCCCACGTCAAAAACCTCAGATACCGCCTCGCACTCTCGGGAATCCAAGACACAAAATTCCAGATCTCAAGCTTCCTACTCGCATTATGCCACCGCGGCAAAATCGAGAAGTGGTTTCGACCATAGAACACCTCTTCAGCTATCTTGTTTGTGCTTTTGCTGAGCAGGAAAAGGGGAAGAGGGAAGCGGAAGCAGGTGCAGGTTGATGAGAAGGCTGCGCGAGCTGTCCAGCAGAAGCAGATTTGTGGTTTTGGTTTTGGTTCAGGGGAAAGTGATGGGTAGGGAAGGCATGTGGTGCAGCATTCAGTAAGGGAGGGATATGCGCGCCAGGGGAAGGTGCGCGGTTCGTAGAAGGGCGATTTGATGGATTTTGAGATTGGCGTGTTGGGACCAAAAATTAGATCGTAGGGCGTTTCTAGAGGTGTGTGGGAGAGGATCTGGAGCTGGATTTCTGGAGGTAGGGCGGGGAAGTTGAATGGTTTCTGAAATGGAGTGGTTGTTAAGCTGATGGCGGTTCGTTCAGCTAGTTGTTTTAGAGGGTGATGATCTGTTTTGTCGTCCGGGAGGTATAGATCGCCGAAACGGATAGAGCACTCTCTGAGAATCGGGAGCTGGGCCAGTGAACATGTGACTTCTTCTCCGATCTCGATGTCCTTGACGTCGCAGATGAAGGAGAGTTTCAGCTGGTGTGGTGGAATGTGGGCTCTTAGAACCTGACATAGCTGCTGCAATTCCGCGATAGAAGATTTCTCATGATGGAGCTTGGCTTTGCTGAACATCCGCTGTTTTCTAGATCCAGTGCATGCAGCGTGACACTGAACATCCCAGCTCTTAGGGCCAAAATTCCTCTTGCTATCCTGGGCGGCATCTGGTTCGAAATAGTTGAGACAGATTGAGAGGCACCTTAAATCTGCGAGAGCAGATTTAGGGAGCGAAGTGAGAGTAGAAAGACCGCCAAGACTATCTTGGAAGACGCTGAAGTGATTCTCCGAATAGAAGATTGAGGAGACTTCATCTGTGATCGGTTTTGAAACGTAAAGCAGTTGCCATGGTAAGGGAGCGCATTTACAGTTATAGATCCAGAGACCCCTGGTGTTATAATTGACATTGGAAGGATGATCTATACATACACAATGTCTATTGAGCTGAACTTGTGGCTGGGGGAGATATCCATCTAGGAAATGTGAGAGGGTTCGGCTTCGTTGCGTGATATAGGGTTCAGTTGGCCATAGCTCAGGGAACAGAGGGTTGTATTCTTGGATGCAATAGTCCTCGATCGATGGGATATAGTTGAGGTATATGGTGGATTCGGTAGGGAGTCCTGCGAGAAGATAGATGTCACGCCGGACATTGGAAGGGAGATGTAGGAAGGTTGTTTTGCCGGCAGCTCTAATTGGTCGTGGGGAGTGAAAATAGCTGTGGAGCGTACGTTGAACCATAGCGATAGTCAGCTAGGCTTAAACTTTTCTCTATCCTGTCGATTTCGGATGAAGAAAGGAGCGAAAATCTATAGATGAGATTGGATTTGATCTTGCGGTGTGGAGTCGCCTGGTCACGCTGGTCGGTAAATGCGGGCTGAACTCGACTTATTTCCGGACAGTGCGAATCGATAATACGCACTATCCTGAGCTGCAAGGCTGGAGCTGAAGCTGCGCGATCGGGTCCTGGGTCGGGTTGGTATTGAGGCTGGGCGTGAGGGATTGAGCGAGGCAAGGAGAGTGTCGCCTGCTGGACGAAAGGCCTCTCGACGAAGGTCCCCGCAAAAAGTATCGAGCAAATAGTGGATGAGCCCACTTTTAGTGAATAAGAGCCTGTAGGAGCCTGTAGGCCCCTGGATAATCATCTCCCTTGTAGACCCACTATATTTGTAGAGGGTGCTGTGCCTCAAGCCCCCTGAAGGGTAGTGCTGTCAACGTAGTAGGACCAAATAGGGAATGAAAGCCTCCACATTCAGTGGTTATACACTGGAACTATAATGAAGTGATTTTACAGGCTCTTATAGGCTACCTCACTCACTAAAGTGGGCTTGTCCACTATCTGCTCGATACTTTTTGCGTGGAACCTTCGTATTCAGCGTTGCCATCTTGCCCCGCATATTATCCGCGATCAAGAAGAAACTAACCCCTCCATTCACTTAAGCAAAGCGCGCATGCATCCCAGCTATATCGCTACTATCTTCCCCCTCTACCACCAAAAGTATATCAACAGATATTGTAGTCCGCAGGCTGACTCAAATTCTGCTCAGGCTCTGCTTAGGCTCTGCTCCGGCATGCTCACCCTCGGCTTTTAAAGCAGCAGCTGGTCACATCCGCAGACTAAAACGGAATTAGTGAACGGGAAAATTAATACTGGGTCTAAGGGAATTCTGTGTGAAACGTCCGGTTATAAAGGCCCACCGATATATGAAGCAAAAAGCTAGTATGCGTGCCTCCTTACGAGGCCACTAGCTTTAGTCCGTGCTTTCAGGGCATTTTCAGCGCTTACCGAGCCTCGCTTCAGGCTCCTAAAAACCAAGAATTAATTATTAAATGTTTTATTTCCAACCAATTACAATAAGAAAGATCTGTGTATTTAACGCACAAATAAAATACCAAGTAAAATCTCCTTCTATCGCTAAAAATTCAAAACTTTAATTATTTTCAATTTTCAGTTTGGTGCGAGATGCCCTGAAAACACGGACTAAAGCTAGTAGGCTCGTTACTGGGCTACGAAGCTACCAACCACTCAAGCAAAAGTTCCTGGTTGCACTGGTAGGTAGGCTTGAGCTACGCGAGGAGACACCCCCAAAAGAAAAAGCTGGATTCTTCTTTGCGCCTAGTCTACTTCTGTTAAGCTAAAGATTATGTATGCAGCTGCGAAGTGCTGGGTCGTGCTAAAATATCTAAGTCGGACTGATTTAAATCGCTGGTCGTCATTTGTCAGCTGAATGCGCTGATGGACCACGGTGTCACCGCTCCAGTATATTCTCAGCTGTATATAAGACCACTTGGAGGTCAACAGTTTCTTTGCAGTACACAGTAGCTACACCTGGTTCATACCTGACTAAGTCGATTCATTCTCTAATTCCTATCTTGGGCAACAGATTCTAGTCATCAGCAGCATTTTGACTTCAATCTCAATGGCATCCTCAAAGATTCTGCTCACAGGCGCAACAGGTTACATGTCAGTTTAATCTTGCAACTACTCCATTAAGAGATATGAAGTCTAGAAATGCTGACGACCCTAATAGTGGGGGTTCAATCCTAGCCCAGCTCCTCGAATCCAAGTTTGACCTCTCCAAATACCCAATCTCTGTACTTGTCAGAGGTGAAGACAAAGCTCAAGTCCTCCTAGATAAAGGCGTGACTCCAATCTTATTCAATAGCCTTGACGAGTCCGATGTCCTTCAAAAAGCCGCCAGCGAGCACGATGGTAAGCCCCCCTCCCCAAAGGCTTTGAACTCATCTTGATCAGTATGCACAGTTGTCATGCACACCGCATCCGGTTTTCACACCTCTTCCGCCAAATCATTGATCCTTGGCCTGGCTGAGCGAAAGAAAGCCACAGGACATGAAGTTCATTACCTCCACGTTCGTCCCCGTCACCGTCCCAGATCCTAATCCCTATCTCATGATGCCGCGAAGATTAACAACTCTAAATAGACATCCGGCACCTCAAACCTGGCCGACCAACCCATAACAGGTACCTACCACGAATCCCGCATCTTCTCCGACCACGACGACATCTACTCTTACCTCAAATCCCGCCAAGCTCTCCAAATATACCTACAACGTACCACAGATATCACAGTCATCGAAACAGGGTTAGCAGAGGGTGTGAAGACGACAACTATCATGCCACCCGCTATCTACGGCATCGGCACAGGGGAATTCAATAAATTGTCTATCCAAGTACCACGCTTGATTCGTGCGGCGATTAAGGACGGTTATGCCAGTATGATTGGTGAGGGGAAGGGTGTTTGGAGTTATGTGCATATTTCCGATCTTGCTAGACTTTATGAGTTGGTGTTGATGAGGGTTTTGAAGGGAGAGGAAGTACCTAGCGGGAAGCAGGGAATATTGTTTACTGGGACGGGAAGGTTTGAATTCGCTGAGTTGTCGAAGGGGATTGCAGGGGCTTTGAAGAGCCTGGGGGTCTTGGGGAGTGAGGAGGTGAGGAGCTTGGGGATTAGAGAAGCGGCGGAGAAGTTGTGGGGGGGTGAAGAGGTGCTTGTTGAGTTGGCGTGGGGGAGCAAGTGCGTTGTGCTTTCTTTTCTTTCGTCATGTGGCTTCTGGTATGCTGTTTTTTCTGGAGTTTTCTGACCTCTGGATTTAGTTCGAGGACCTCTTCGGATGTGGGCCATGAGTTGGGATGGCGGGAGGAGAAGTCGGAGGAGGATTTCCAGAGGCACTTTTTGGAGGAAGCAAAGGTTATTGTTAGTGCTCAGTAAGGCGGGATATGCTTTGGATAGGGCTAGGAAATGAGAAAAGCAGCTTTGTCTTATTACAGCAGGAAAGAAACAGCGGTTGTCATCTTTACTACATTCGCCTTAAAATCTCGCTCAATTCAAAATGCAGCAGATAAGCAAGCACGCTCTGGAGCTTCTTGAAGTACCATATTATCACACGGTGAGCATTGGTATAATTTGTTTCGTCTTCTGCGAGAACACGCGAATTGAAGATTTCGCAACGATGTGCCCGAATTAATGTTCGGGCACTAGTTAATTGTGCCGTCATAATCCGATAGACCCCTCTGCTGGTGGACAAAAAAGCGGCACTAATTCTGAATGTGCCACACCGAGTGGGACATTCAATAGCAATGATCAGTGCCACTTTTTCTGTCCACCGCGAGCTCCTATGGTGCCGAGGTGGATCAGCTGACCTGGAAAGGACACTTTCTGACATTAAGCTCATTTTCTGTTAGTCGGGAACCTTTGGCGCCATCAGAGGTGGCAAGCATTGGCGGGTTTGGATTGGATGCAGGTCGAGATCCCGCCTCCGAAAAGCACGACATTGGTCCCCGAAATGAATATATTAAAGTGGTTCAAGGAATTCAGTAAACCACCTCAAAACTCTTTCAAAGAAACCATGGATTTGGAGTTGTCTGCTCCAACGCACTGGACCCTAGGAGATGTACAACCGCTGTCCATACTGCTCCTGCCGGAAACGAAGACCCTGGATTCAAGAAAAGGTCAATTGAAACTGGAAATTCGACTTCTAAGCGTTGAGCACACGATCACGGCAAGAACTCTTGTCCGCATACCAGGACGTGAAAAGTTTTCCGAAGATGGCGCTGTTGAAATCGTCTCGAATGGCATGAATGATGAAATACAAACCTGTTTCGTGTTCAAGACAGTATCTCCGCGCAAGGAAATCCGGCGCTTGGAAGAAGGGAAACGGCTCGATTTGGGGAAGGAACTTGAAGTGATGGTACCGCGGAAATATCTCCCGGGTTTCGAGTCGTATAATATCAGCCTGGTGCATTCGTCGAGTGTGGTGGGAAGAAACAGAAGCTAGTGTATGATATTCCGGCGGTGACGTTCTTCTGAAAAACGAAGAACATCACTTTCTTCCTGGAATGGGGACTTGAAAGATTACTTCCCTGCACCGTAATACAAATTTCTCTTTCTAAATTTCCGTTTGCAGCGTTTGATTGAGTCGCTTGGGCACCAATACGCGCATCTTAACAATGCCATGGCTGTAGTATCTTGCTCATGGTCTCACTTAGCAAGATTCTGTAGAGAGTGCTCGTGAAAGTTTATGATCTTGGTTCATTTAAGCTGGATCCCCTTCAAGCATTACCTTGCTCATGTAATTTTTGAACAAAGCCCAAGTCGACGGGCGTAGGTCACCTGTCAGCCACATAGTCCCGTTGGCATCGCGTCCCACAACCCCGAATACAGTCGGTGAAACCGTACCAGCCTTTAAACCTTGCAAGTGCCAGAATACGGGACGTCCAGGCTTCTTAATTTCAGAAACTAGCGTAGAAGACTTAGTGATTGCTGGACTGAAATCGACAATGTCGAAGCAGTGAATTTTGCTCCAGTTTGAGACCACTGCGAGCACAGAGCTGGTATCCCCAAACATAATACCATTACCTGAATCCAGAAGGCTTTGTCGATTGAGCTTGCACAACCAAATCATCTGGTCTAGCTCAAGCTGAGCAATAAGATCTCCGCGTAATTTCAATGCTAGCAGCCCAAGAGGAGCTTCTAAGACTTTTGAGGCCGTGTTCAGAGAAAAAGCTCCAACAGCTGCGTTCTGAACATACGCAGCATTCTGACGGAATAGAGATGGCAGGCGGCTTCTAGCGTCGGCGGTAAGAACAGTGGCTACTGATCGGTCCGAGAATTCAGTCAATCCGAGATCTTCACAGGCCATCCGAGTTACCACGGCAGCGATGATATCGCCATCGCTGATGAAAGGGACGTCGACGTCGCCAGCCTCTTGACCTAAGCTTTTCACGAGGTCATTCTTCGCTTTCTTACGCAAAGCCATCACAAGCTGTGAAGGCAGGCCAATGGTCCTGCTCTCAACCTTGGGATACCACCACGCCTCAAGCATGAGCCGCGTGCCCCAGAAAATCGCTCGCCATCCGGACAGCTGCTTGCCCGCGAGTTGGTAGGGCTTCGATGGCTCGGCATTGTAGAGTCCCGCCATAGGGTCGTCACGGACTCCTAGAAATGGGGATATTTGGTCCTGCTTGCCAGCCAAGGCCAGCGACCACGCTTTCAGCAGTGAGCTGAAGCCCATCAGATCGGTCAGAGTATGCAAGAATAGAAGAGACACTAGCGTGCCATCGGTGAAGTTGACTACGTGCAACGCAATTTGCGGCTCATCACGTTCCAAGTAGTCCTCAAAGTTGTCCGGTGCACCGGGCCCAACATTGACTGGTTTAAAGTATCTAGGACTCGGATAGGTCTCCAGGGTCCCGGTTGACTTGGGGAGTTGAGATGCTACAGGATGCTCTGTCATTCGCATGTCTTCTTTGGCGTGCGAGAACCTCAGCGGAGGCCGTTCGGCGGTAAAAAGACGTGGAATATGAATCTCTACTTTTCCAGATTCCTGACGCCTTGCATCAGCCTTTCCTCTTAAAGCTCATCAATTCAGATAGAAGAGATGAATTGAGTTCCAAGGACAATGCCACCAACCGTCTTGCGTAACCTGCCTCCCAATTTCCTCCACCCGTCCATCTCCAGCACCTGCCACAACGAATCCTTCAGCTTGTTGGCGTCGAGGACTTCGTCAAAATGGCAAGACCATGTCAGTGAGTTATTGCGGTACCCCACGATATCATCGAACAGATGCATCGGTACGACTTCATCAGTGGGCACCAAGGGAGCCTGCTTGGATTTGGGCGCAAACCCGAGGGCGCTTTTCACAAGGGACGCCATGTGATAAGATTGAGGATGCGTTGATTAGAAGATAACGCGAGTAGACCTTTGAAATGCAATGAAAGGTCTGGATATCAACATCATGAAGGATGTCAGTACAAAGCAATTGCGGTGTGCGATACTACGTAGTATCGCGTGCCCACTTTACTAATTAGGAAAGTGTTGCACGTAAGATTGACATGGGTCTTCTCCACTGCTTGGCGTGGTGGCTGCGCCGTTGAACAAAACATCAGTGTTGTACAAGAAATTCAAAGGTATACAGGAATGATCCAATAACCCTAGCATGACGAAAGAAACGTTGATTAAAGCCTCCAAACCGTTTGCCCGTTCTGTCATGATTATCTTTTTTGATCTTGCATCGAGAGCTCCGTGTATAAAATGAGGCTTGGACGTAAAACCTATATACAGATAATATTTACGGATCTTTCTTGAATACGTAGCAGGTTGTCTGTGATCAAATAGGATTCTGTTGTTTTGAGACTGTAGTGGCAACAGGTGGGGTTCTGAGGGGTCGTTGTCGTTGGTCCTAAGCGAGACTTACATAAGCAACCGGTTGAATTACAAGCAAACAATCTGGCTTGATGCACAGCTTCGCAAACCACTCTGGACATCTTCTATTCTGCCATTTATAGACGAAAAATTCTCTATAAATCTCTCGGACTACCACAATGTCTAGCTAGGCGATCCCATGCATCTGAACCCGGGATCTACGCCGGATGTAAGATTTGTAACGTTGCACATACCTATCCACTGCAGTGCAGGATAAGCTAGCGGTTTCACATGAAGAGGATGACTACTAAACCATGACTGGATCTCTCGAGCTCAAAAATATACATACTCTAGAACGTACCAGACTGACGGCTACCCATATTATAATCGAGGATATTTTCACACTTAGCAATGCGCAGTATCGGGTTAATTGCGAGTGTCATCCGAAGAGCGGTGAGGTTTGAACTATGGAGTACACGGCGGCTGAGCAAGAGTTAGCTTACATACTTCTTGTTGAATTGATCGCGTGAGTCTCATCAAGTCAATTCTCAGCTATCATATGATGACACTCTCTAACTGCTCTCCAGTCATCAGTTCTGCTATCCGGTTCGATGGTACGTGCGCGTACCCCCATTCAAGAGAAAGGGGTGCAATGGGAGATAATCTATTGACATTTTACTCCCAGGATTGAGACGCAGGATGTTCTCTTCGCCGATAGGCAGGTTGAGCGTCTCATTGAGATTGGGCCAGGAAGCACGCTGGCAAACTTGGCGAAGCGGACTGTTGAAACTAAATATCAGGATTCAGACATAGCTTCTGGCGTTCATCGGCGCCTTTTAAGTTTGAAACTGGACGCCAAAGAGATATACTATGAAGAAGATAAAGATGCTTATGAGCGAGATCCCAGAAATGTCGAAATTCCTGCTGAAGATGCTGTGAAGGAAGTTTCTGACGTCCCGCTCATGGCCACCGCCGCAACTTCACAAGCTGTACCATTGACGTCCCAGCAACGACCGATGCTCCCGAGCGCGCCCATGACTCTGGCTGAGGTTGTAAGAGCAATCGTTGCGATTGCTCTGAAAGTTCCCATTTCTAGAATCTCGATGGAGAATAATACCATCAAAGATCTCGCCGGTGGTTCGTCGTAGTCCGAGCTGTGGGAAAGCCTCGAGCTAATGAAGCTATATAGGGAGATCTACTCTTCAAAATGAAATTGTGGGTAATCTCGAAAAGGAACTGGGAGCACTCCCACGTGATATAGAAGATATGAAGCTCTGCGAATTATGCTCTTCTCTTCAGTCCAGCTTTACTTCACAACTGGGTCCCCAATCTCAATCGATGATTAACCGGATGATAGCTTCCAAGATGCCTGGTACTTTGACAGTCCGGTATTTGAGGAAAGACCTGGAATGCAAGTGGGGATTAACTAGCGACCGACAAGACTCAGTCTTCCTCCTTGCGGCCACCATGCAGCCTGCAGCCAGGTTTGCTTCGGAAGCAGAAGCGCACACTTTCTTTGATAGCGTAGCCTCGAGCTATCTGGAGAGTATGGGAATTAATCCTCTTCAAGTGCCTGAGCCTTCTGGCCCTACAGTGCGGGACTCAGCCCTACTGGATTCGGCTGTACTGGACCATTTACGACAGGATCAAGACGCCTTGAATAGACGGCTGATGAACGTATATTCGACTCATCTACATACTAACCTCGACACGGCGCGCAAGCCTGATGAGGCTCTAATGGAAAGGATTGAGCTATTGCAATCGCAACTTGGTTTGTGGGTTGAAGAACATGGGAAACGGTATGGAGACGGTATCACGCCAATATTCGATGCCAAGAAGGCGAGATATTACGACTCAATCTGGAACTGGGGGATGCAGGCAGTTTTATCTACCTTTTACGACATAATCAATGGAACCTTTGACCTGGAGGATAGGGGCGCAGTGGCCAAGCAAGTTTTCAGGATCCGGAACCAATGCAACGCAAGACTGGTGGACACAATGAGACATCTCAAAAGAATTGCGAAAGGGAAAGGACAGGACCCACATCGTCATAGGGGGCGATACACCATTGCTGCTCGGTTCTTGGGGGATCTGATCGATACGTGCGTCAAAGATATACAGCAATCACCCGTCGCCCGGGGTATATCCAAGACCACGGCGCCGAGGACGTCGATTGATACCCAAGGCAATATACAGTATTTAGAAGTTCCAAGATTTAGTGAGGAAGGTCGCAACTCCTGCGGGTGCAAATCAGTCGAAAAGCTGTCGGTATCCCAGCTCGACGGAGGCGAGGAATTTCCCAAGCTTTTGGAGTCTGACTGCGTCTCACATTCGCACCTCCGTATAAAGAGAAAGCAAAAGGGAGAATGGGCTGACAATGATGAACTGACACACAAGTATTGGGAATGTTTGGACGCCGGCGTTGCACATGGTATCACTTTCCAAGAAAAGTGTATTCTGATAACTGGAGCTAGCAAGGGGTCGATCGGGCTCAACATCCTCAAAGCTGTGCTCAGCGGCGGCGCCAAAGTCGTCGTTACGACTAGCTCTTACTCCTCAGCGACCGCGCGTTTTTACCAAGAACTCTACGTGGAATATGGCGGGAGAGGATCTCGTTTGGTCGTGGTGCCATTTAACCAGGGCAGTAAGCGGGATGTTGAATCCTTAGTTTCTTACATATATGAAGACTCTGATGGCTTGGGCTTGGGTTGGGACCTGGACTACATTGTTCCATTTGCCGCCATTCCCGAGAAAGGACGCGGCATCAGCAACATTGATTCTCTTTCAGAGCTGGCCCATCGTGTCATGCTGACCAATGTCGTGCGTATGCTTGGCGAAGTGAAGATGCTCAAAAGTTCTCGGGGTATCTTCACACGACCTGCTCATGTCATCCTTCCCCTTTCTCCCAATCATGGGATTTTTGGCGACGACGGTCTTTATTCCGAGTCCAAGTTGGCGTTACAAGCCCTCCTTAGCAAGTGGCGCTCCGAAGGCTGGGGAGACTGCATTTCAATTTGTGGAACGTTTATCGGATGGACTAGAGGCACCGGCCTGATGTCCGCCAACGATACTGTAGCCGAAGGCATCGAGAAACTTGGCGTACGAACCTTTTCGCAAGAGGAGATGGCCTCGAATATCTTAGGGCTCATGTCCCCTTCCATGACCTCAGCCTGTCAAAACGAGCCGATAGTTGCAGATCTTATGGGCGGCATGGACGCAGTTGATGACTTTGACGCTGCTGTTTCGAAAATTCGTGACAATTTGGACATCACATGTGAAACACGCCGTGCCATCCTGCTTGATGAGGATGCAGACTACCAAGCCGTGCATGGCCGAGGTCGGGCTTTCCCAAGTAGTCCTTGCATTGTGCCACTTGAGCATCGTATGAATATCTCTCCAGGGTTTCCACAACTACTCAATTACGAGGCCGAGGTTGCGCCCTTCCATGAGGAACTAGCTGGGATGGTAGATCTTGAGCGAGTTGTGGTTGTTGTCGGTTTCTCCGAGATAGGGCCTCAAGGGAGTTCGAGAACGAGATGGGAGATGGAAGCAAAAGGAGAACTAAGCGTCGAAGGCTCCATTGAACTAGCTTGGATGATGGGGCTTATCAAGCATCACAATGGGCCTCTCACAGGCCAGGAATACTACAATGGCTGGGTCGACTCCAAAACAGGGGACCCCATTCCCGATCAAGACATCAAGGCTCGGTACCAGAATCATATTCTAGCACATACGGGAATCCGCCAGGTTGATATAAATTCGGAAGGAAGCAACGATGCTACTAGGAAGCCATATCTTCACGAACTGATTGTTGGCGAAGATCTAGAGCCGTTCGAGGTACCGAGAGAAACGGCTATGCATTTCAAGACGTACCATGGCAATAGAGTAGAGATCGCAGAACTTGGGGAATCTGGTCAGTTCCGCGTACAGATCAAGAAAGGCGCTACGCTCGTCCTACCTAAAGCCACCGATGTTGGGCGTAGAGTTGCTGGTCAGATACCTACTGGTTGGAATGCACGGACGTACGGCATATCTGAAGACATCATCTCGCAAGTGGATAAAACAACCCTCTACAGTTTGGTGTGTACAGTAGAGGCCCTTCTCTCGGCGGGCGTAACGGACCCGTACGAGTTCTATCGGCACATTCATACCTCAGATATCGGCATATGCATTGGTTCCAGTCTTGGCGGCGTGTCGTCCCTCAATGCCATGTTCAAAGACAGATTTACTGATAAAACGGTGCAAAGCGATGTTCTTCAGGAAACGTACATTAATAGCACAAGTGCTTGGATAAATATGCTACTTCTCTCTGCGAACGGCCCCATCCGGACCCCTGTTGGTGCTTGTGCCACTGCTCTAGAGGCCCTAGACACTGGACATGAGTTAATTATAGCAGGGAAGGCTAAAATGTGCTTAGTCGGAGGACTCGATGATCTGCAGGACGACATGTCGTTTGAATTTGCTAATATGAAAGCTACCATTGACCCAGAAACCGATTTCAAACGAGGTCGTGAGCCGGCAGAGATGTCTAGACCGGCAACTTCGTCCAGGGATGGATTTGTAGAAGGGCAAGGGTGTGGCCTACAAGTCTTGACGAGTGCGAAACTCGCCTTGGAGATGGGGCTTCCCATACACTGTGTGGTAGCCTTGACCCATACGGCGGGAGATAAGATTGGCCGGTCGATTCCTGCTCCGGGACGAGGACTTCTCGCAGTGGCGAGCGAAGCATCCTCAGCGCTCCCTTCACCTCTGCTCGATATTCGATACCGAAAGCAGCTACTGGAAAATAGACTGATCCAGATACAACAAGAAGAGGACCTCAAATTAACATTGCTTCAACAACAGCTGACCAAAGGTTCCCACGAGCTTCCTCCAGATGTGGCTTCCGAGTACTCACGAGAGAGGATTAGTTGCATCCAAGCCGAAGCGACGGTACAGGAAAAGGAAGCTCTTTATACCTATGGTAACCAATTTTGGAAAGGCGACCCTCGCATCTCTCCTCTGCGGGGAGCCCTAGCCACGTGGCGACTCACAATCGACGACCTCGATATAGCCTCCTTCCATGGAACTTCGACAACCATAGGGGATAAGAATGAGATGGATGTCTTCCAAAAGCAGCTCTCTCATCTCGGACGAACAAAAGGGCATCCCGTCATTGGCGTCTTTCAAAAGCACCTTACTGGCCACTCGAAAGGGGCAGCCGGGGCATGGATGCTAAATGGATGCCTTCAGACTCTCAATCACGGCTTGGTACCTGGGAACAGGAATGCCGATAACATTGACAAAGATTTTGAAAGGTTCGACCATATCACGTTCCCCAACAGGAGTATTCAGACGGACGGTGTTAAAGCCTTTTCTATCACATCCTTTGGCTTTGGACAAAAAGGAGCGCAGGCGATTGGTGTGCACCCGAAATATCTGTTCGCAACTCTGAATAAGGGTGTGTTTGACGAATATCAAAAACGGGTTCTCGGCCGTGAGGAACGCGCGCGAGCTCACTTTCAAAATGGCATGATTAATGGTCAACTCTTCGTGGCGAAGACTCACCCGCCTTATGCAGACGATCGGGAGGCAGAGACTTTTCTTGATCCTACGGCGCGCTTTGCATGAAACCTTCTTGTGTAAATAGTCGAAATATACCTATCTTATATCAAGATCCGAACCTCACCATTGAGTTACGCAAAATTGGAACCACTCAGCGTACTGGTCTGCATTTGGGATTTCTTCTTGTTCTATGGAATATTTGCCTTTTGAATATGTTGTAATTTGGACCATGGTGCTACTGAGGTAGATAAGTATTGGTAGATCTTAAAGATTGAGGCTTCCACCAGTGCTGCAGCTTCACCACCACGGTACGGAGCTCGCGATGGACAGAAAAACCGGTACTCATCATTGCCCATTTTGAATATTGCACTCGGCTTGGCACATTCAGAATTATTTCTGTTTTTTTGGTCCACTTGGAGCGGAGCTACAGGGCACTTAGGGTCTACGCAGATAGCGGTAAGTTGTAGCAGTAGGATGCCGTGATTGCGAATAGGGGAGCATCATACCTCGATAGCGGGCCGCTAACTACCCCCGGCCTCCGAATATCACTTCATTCATGGCAATGGCAAAGGTATCGCACCGAGACGTGCCAATTTTTCAAACATGCAACAATGTCATCCGGATGAGGAACATGTGAGTCGATTTTTGTCACGTTGATTTGTGCATGGTCATCAGTATAGTAGCCAGAGCGCTGCGGCTCCGGAAGCTATAATGCAAGAGCATAAGCTTCCACACCGACAATGTTAGTAGACAATATTCATCTAAGACTACGATAAAGGTTGATTTTGCGGGGGAGAAGCGTAAAGTTCGGTTCAAAATCCCAGCTCTGACAGTATTACCGCCTTGAAGCTGGGCTCCGTAGGTATCGCCGAAGTTCAAATTCATGCATATTTTCTCACTGTATTTGAAATCGGCGGCATGAGTGGTGGAACAGAGCTGTGAACGGGATACGTTAGAAGGCTATTTTATAGAAATAAACTACTTCTCTCGCTGATTCAGTGCACCGGTATGAACTCTACATGACTAGGCCAGAACTTGATCAGCGTCCCTTTTCATGGACGGTTGAGTTGGACGTAGTGACTAATCCGCCCTCAAAAACTCCTCTGCTAACTCTTTTAGTAAACTTGTAAGTTCTGCAGGCTTGCTGAGAAAGGGGCTATGAGACGTCACAATGTCACGCACAACCCACTCAACCCCAGTCCCTTGAATCATAACGTCCTGAATGGTAGGTGTCAGGGCCGCATCTTCCATACATCTCACATATGCCAATCTGCCTTTGAAATCCTCCTCAGTCCAAGCTGGAGGTGGGGAAGGCGTATGGAATACTGAAAACGCATGGGGCATGAGATTCTCGACTGCTCGAGCTGCTATCTCAGACGGTAGATCTGCGTAGAAGAGGTTTATCGGGTCGTCCCACATTGAGAGACCAGCAGAGGGCTAATAGAAATATAAACTTAGCGACGTGCAGTTCTCTGGAATGCAGGTGTGTGGAAATTATGGAAGAGCCGCTTACAGTATCATGCATCAGCTGCGGAGGGGCCTGCCCGCCCAGCGCAGAGGACACATCCTTTTCAGCACCAGTCAAGATGGCTGATATGCATACAATTCCCATGATACCGCCTGCATTCCCCAATTTTGATTGTGTACGTTTGTTGAGGCCAAAGGCAGCAGCGGAGGCGGGGACCCCTCCATACGAGTGAGCAACTAGGAGCACGTCTTTACCTTCCTCAATGAGAGGAAGAAGAACAGTATTGCGGATGAAGCTGGCGTCATCAGCGCAGGTCGCGGTCTTTGGTGATGTTGCATTAATGCTGGGCAAGGTGAGGGCTTTTGCGGAAAAGCCGGCTGCTTCGAGGTGAGGAATTAGAAGCTCGTAGCAGGCTGCTGAATGGCATGCACCTGGGACTAAAACTATCGTTGGTGCAGAAGATGTTGGCATATTTGCGAGTTAAGCCGGGATTGAGCCAAAATTTCTTCTCAAAGAATAGAAGGGCTTTTCTTCTTGAATCATGGAAAATGAAGATGAAGGGCAGAAGTAAGCAACGGCTTCAGTTTGCTTACTTCGTACTGTTGATCCAATAGTCTGTTCGTCCAATAGTACGTAGTTTTGGGTCATCAAAGCGATTTACTATCACGCCGAAACTCCTGTGCGCAGCTGATAATTGGGGGTCCGTGAGTTACTACTCGACCCTATCAGGTGTTTCGTGTCGTACAGTTGCCTAGGGGTACGAAAATACGAAGTTACTGATTATTGATCAAAAGAAGTTTGCACCGCGCCGCACATTGAAAATGTTCTCGCCATCTTACTGCATTATGGACCGGGGTATGCGGGTCGTGTATCACTCTAGATTTGGAAGAAAGATGCCTAACTAATCATAAATTTGGAATCAGCTTGTAATCAGCAAGGTTGTCTGATTGGATAAACAATCTAAGTTAGCTTTATACGCGGAATGATGTTGGCACGTCCATGAACGAAGAGAGCTGCTCGAGTCGTGATTTCGCGCTCGAGAATAATATAACACGCGGTTTCATTTCTGCTAGGGGTTGAAAATATGTTTGGCCACAGAATACGCTTATATTTAGGAGATTGATGCTACTCGTATGCTAAAGAACTTGGAACGGCTTTAAAGCCGTCCTTTACGAAAAGCGGTATGTTTTAAGGGAACAGCGAGAAACTCAGTCAATGAAGAGTGAAACATTACGTATCTTCTAGCAAGCAGCTATATACGAAAGTTGCTTTGAGATCTCCATTAGAGACTGAATCTGTGTTGTTGTCTCTATGAAATACAAAAGACACAGGTATGTGTAATATTCCAGTCACTTCTGATTTTGAGGCTCCTTAGTCCAACATACTTCTGTGATGTAGATTAATAGAGAGTTCGGGACACTAGGCTCGTGTGTCCTTCTTTTCTACTTTCCCCCCAAAAGGCTTAGCGGTCCCTAGATGAGTGTGCGTAAAACTTCCGTACTTCAACCCAAAGCCCAACATACGATCCATTCCAATGTGTGCCAGCCAACACAAAGCCAACCCTGCGACAGCCTTATTATCGCGCGCTACAGCAGTGCAGAGGAGAAAAATAGGTGGAGTCTCGGTATGCATCAAGTTGTATATGGCAGCACCTGCTGAGGTATTGGCTAGGTACCCCACCATGCCCAGATCTGGGGCAAGGAGGAGGCCGGCGAATGTCCACCATGACTGGTTAAAACGCGAATATGCCCAGATTGTTGACCCGAAGATGGCCGCACCTTCAATTTGCAAAAGGATCTTTGGCCATCTCTGAACAATGCCGTCTTCCATTTCGAGATCTTGCCGGAATGAACGGCCGGTGAAGTTTGCCGATGAGAATGAGTTGTAGCTGAGAGTCCAAATCTAAGGCGACTTGAGAGAGGAAGAGACAAGCGTCGTTTAACGAAAGCGACTAGAAGCACAACAGAGATCGAAGACGCGGAGGAGAAGAGACCAGCTAAAATATAGCCTCGGACGAACGCTGAGAACTGCTGCACAAGCAACTGTAGCTGGTGGTAGATTCAACAATTTCTGATCTAGTATGATTTCGGGATTGATGGATGAGCAAATATGCTCAATTATATAGACTATGAAGCAAAGAACAATAAGAGCGATGCGCAGGTGGTATATATGTAGGTCAGGGGAGGAGGCTCTTCAAGTCGCTCTCGCCTCGCTTTCGGCTCGTTCTCGCTCTTCCTAGTCGCGTGGCTCAAGCTTTGCCAAGGAGAGATTAGTCATCTCAAAAAGGGGCTCGCCAAAGACACGAACTTCACCTATGCACGTCCGCCCTCGCGATGGACAGAAAAAGCGGCACTAATTATTGCCCATTGAATGTTCCACTCGGTGTGGAACATTCAGAATTAATGCCGCTTTTTTTGTCCACCGCGAGCCACCATCGGGTTGAAAATTAACTGGCTAGAGGCTGGCATCTGCCAATCAGCAGGAACTATCAACGATGTCTGCGGCAATGGCCACTACCAATCTCGAAAACGAGAACGCAACGAACACCCTATCCGAAGGCCCAGTCCCGTCCGGCTCGGCCAGCGAGAACGAAAATCCCCTAAGCCAAACTAAGATCCAGATAACTGCACAGGAACTTTAGTCGCTCCGAGACGACATTTTGCAGCTGCGTGAGGAGAACCAGGACCTCAGGTGTGTTATCGCCCGCTCCAACTTGAGCGCTACTGGTCCATTCAAACTATTTCCGAAATTACCCACAGAACTTCAGAAGATGATATGGGACATTGCCCTTCGAGCTGCGCAGACTCATATAATGTGGGGCAGAGTTATCAGCCCAAGTACCGTCAACAACGTGTTACAGAGCTGTACAGCAGCGCGGAATCATGGGCTGGAATTAAAGTTGCCATATTACTAGCTGGAAGCTGGCTCCAAAGACCCCACTCCCTCAAGATTCTATATGAATCCTGAGGTGGATACAATATTAATTGACGAAACCAACCTTGATATTTCTGGGGCAAAGTTCTTTTGCGGCCTCGAAGAGTGCGCTGGGGCAAAGCCGAGTGAAGCGAATCGATGGCCATATTCTCGCCGCTACTGCAAGCACCGCATCTCGTTATCAATACTTGCAGTGCGCTATATCAGCAACCTTGAGGGAGATTTTCATTACCCACTTCCCGAAAAGTTCACCGATCGACTACTAGAGTCAATATTTAGAGAACTCCTAATTGTTCTTGGAGAACAAGAGGTCCAATGTCATGCGTATTCGGCAGGAAGTATTACCTTTTCTTCCACCCACTCAGGGACCGCATGACATCCGGGGGGACAGGTCCGTGATGCGCTTCCACATGAGATAAGCATTCCCACCAAGTCGTACGACTTGGCTCTGGGAAGAAGAAGAAGAATCCTCGGCCCAAGAAATCTTCAACGAGGACAAACGGACTCGCATCGCTCAGCGGAAATGGGACGCCGAGTGTAAGCTGTTCCCTGTTTGATGGTTATTTACAGACTGACTGGATATAGATCTGGTTTGTTCCTTAGAAGAGCTTGCGTACAGCCGCGAAAACCCTGGCGTCATAGAATGGGAAACTCCCAAGGTCACTTACGTCGAAGTGGATCACAGAGCTTGTAGCAAACGCCCTCCGTTACGATGTTTTGGAAAGCCCCCTCCCAAAGAAAATGTGTAGAAGACTGGAGAAGTCGAGGAATTCTTCTCGTAAAGTATTCTACAGGCGCCCCTTGTTTTCTCACCTGCCTGCACTTCTCTCGAGGACGGCATGAGTCGCACTTTATATTGGTGCTATTCATCTATCTGTCCTCACTTCCAACCGCCTTGCCGAGTATTTTGGAAAGAACGATACTTAGCTGCTGATAGCAGTCCTCACCGACAGATTGACAGCGCCATGCAACGAAATGATCTGGCCGCACAAGAATTACCCCTGTTTCCCCGACACCTCGCACGCGATACCAATCCCGGTAACAGTCCATAAAATCACATCTATATCCTATCGTGTATCCTTTCAAAGACAATCCACCTTCCTTTGAAAGACGATCTGCAGCCTTCAGCCACGAATCTCCACCGATTCCGGTGAAAAGGACGAAACTGCCTTTGCCCACCAAATCAAGCGTCGACACTTTCTGGGACTGCCCATCTGCTGCTAGCCAAACGTGAGGCAGGTGGTAGCCGGGATATGTGCTAATCATCATATCTTTAACAGAATTGAGGTGGCTGAAATCTGGCGGTTCATCCCCCTCTTCTACCACTGTAGCAGGAGAACCGATATAAACTTGATTCATCTGCATTCCCAGTGCTTGAACCTCATCGTCCGTGGCTTCGAGCGCGTTTCTTAAATTATCTCTCATTTCAGCTCCTTCGGGAGATGCAGATGCTAATGTTTGGACAACTTGCTCGCGTGCTGTAGGAGTAAGGCCCATCAAATCCCAGAGTCGTCGATGAGCTTCCATACCATCATTTGCACGCTTGACAATGGCATCTCCAACAGGTTTCCGCTCGAAAGTTAAGGTATCCAGGAGTTTCGGAGAGGCGAAACCTTTTACTACGTATGCTAATTTCCATGCGAGGTTGAAGGCATCTGACAAGCAGGTATTACTTCCGAGACCGTTTACTGGAGGGTGTCGATGAGTGGCGTCTCCAATGCAAAGGACACGGCCTTGCTGCCATTTTTCTGCCACTTGATCGTTGATGGTCCATTGAAATGATGACAAAATTTTGATAGGGACGTCGTTGTCGCCAATCATCTCACGAAGCCGCTTCAAGATCGCGCCTGGGGCTGGATTGAAGTTGTTTTTGTCCTTGGTGGCGGGGTGTAGCGAGACCACAAATTCTGTCCATGGCCGAACCATACGAAAATTTCCTACAGCAGACCAGTCTGGAGCGTCTGGGTTGAGAATCCAGTTCAAACTTCCAGGGCGATGCGCCATGTATTTTGTAAGGTCTGCCTCGATGTGCACATTGAAGGCGGTGTTGAGTTGCTTCCCAACAATCGGGATCTTAAGAGCATCCAATACTGAACTTCTTGCACCATCTGCTCCAACAAGATAGCTCGAAGAAACTTCGTAAACTTTTTCTGTAGTGCGGTCTCGCAATGCTGTCACAATTCCATCCGTAGTTTCTCGAAAAGAAACAAACTCCGTGTTGAAACGAACTTCGGCTCCGAGCCTTTTGGCTTCTTCTATTAAAATGGGCTCGAGAATGTTCTGAGGCAAATCAGACATAGCACATGGACTTGCACTTTCGTAGTCGCCTTTTTGGCTGGGCTTATTTCCCCAAGCCCACAGTCTTCCATACTCTTCGCCCGCTAGGCTGTGGAGCCATGAAGTGTGCTGCATATCTAAGAAAGATAAGTACATAATAACTTCGAGTATATATAGAAGACACGAGCTTACTATCAGCAGGACTTGCAACCAAGGAAAGTCTCTCTTCAAGACCGGCGTCTCGGAGGACTTCCATGGCCCTTTGGTTGAAGATATGTGCTCGTGGTGTATTTGCACTACCGCGATGCTTCGAGATAACAAGAGGCTTTACGCCAAGTGGAGCCAAATGCAAGGCTGCAGTTGCCCCAGAGGGACCTGCGCCAATTATGAGAACTGGAAAATCCATGGAGATTACGATGAAGATGAATTCTGCAAGATCATCCAAAAGCCTCGGTCTTCTAAGTAGGAATTATCTTAAAGTCATCATGTGTTATCAGGACGTGTCTTGTAGACGGCAGTTCTTTGATCCCGTCGTCCAGGCTATGGTTCACGTTGAGAGCGGAGTTTGTCCCACAATTACCTTCGGATTACTTTCCGTAAAATGGAGAAAGCGTGGGGTAGGATTACAAATGTGAGGGTGGGGAAAGAAGTGCGGAATCCGCACCGTGCCTAGACGGCGGAGACTACTGTAGCACTTGCAGCGATCGGCGTTTCTACATAATGGCGAATGATTGGAAGATATGAGATAATGATTTCTGACACTTCTGTTCCAGAATACAATAGAAGGCAGACTTCCTTGCAGACTAGGCCATAATTCAGGATCGAAACGACTCAGAGCCAAAAGTCATAATCCCTTGGAACACTTGAGTCTCCAAACTAGGTACGATGAATATGCTAATACTCAGGGGGACTTCTATCATACTGAGGTGAACGTGTATTACCCTTTTACCTTTCTTATCGTTCCATTGTCTCAAAAACAATATCAACATGCCAAATGCCGTAAATAATGCCACAAAAGCAATGGTCATAATCCAACTCCTATCTTGCTTCCCGTACCCAATGCTGACACAGATTTCATGGCCTCGGGTAGGAGGCTAACTGCCCAATGTGCCTCTCCTTACAGAACAGTTGTTCCCATAAATATCAAGAAGAAGCAAAGCATATTCATATAAGAGGGTGTTAAGGATGATGCTTTGTTGTGTTTTGGCGAGGATGTTGTAGCCTGAGCAAGTGCGGGTGTAGGCTTCAAAGTTCCTGATTGCGTCGAGCTCGGTCTCGACCAGTCCGTGCTTGAACTCGCAACGATCATTTCGTCCGTTCCGCACTGGGCACCACACTGATATGACGTTTGGTCCGTGGGCGTGTCAATCTCCAGGTCCGCCATGCATTCTGTCTCATCGCCATTTCCCCAATTGCACCGTTGTCTCCGATAGCCAACCTGCTTTACTAGCTGCTGCGAGGTGAATACGGTGTGGCATTGTCCATCGTTCCATTCGCATGCTGTGGTATCGGAGGCCGAGTAGCAGCCCTCTTTTGTTACGGAGGTCTTGTAATTCAACCCAAATTCAACTGGGGTATTAGGGATCTCGAGGCCGACCTCGAGGCTGACTTCGGTTGTTCGACTTTGGCAGGTTTCGGTTCCGGTCAAGATGCCCACTGTGCATGTAGATGTCCCGGAACAGAAAGTATCTCCACTCGATTTCCTCCATCCGGTGTTATAGAGACTAGCATTGGTGACGAAGTACTCGTACCTAGCCTTGTCAATTATCACAACTTCGTAACAGCCATGAGTATGGAGGCTTACCAGCATTTTCTAATCAATGGAAACTTGTACGGGTGGGTTACTCGATCAGTGCTGACATATACTCCTGAGCCATCGGTGTTCGTGCCTGTATATGTGGCACCGCCTGAGCCATCACAAAGGTACATGGCGAGGCTACGGCGTAATCCGTGGAAGAACGACTCGAGAGAACAGCCTTTGCCGTGAAAAGGCGCCGATGCTTGCTATCTTTGACTTTATGCGGGATCCCGCATAGGCAAATGTGGTTTTTTTTGGATCCTGGTGATACCGATCAATTGACAAGATTTTGACCGGTACAAAGATCCAAGTACATGAACTGGATGACTCGAATTATATGGTAGTCGTTAGGCATATCGACAGGCGTACCTGCTTAACGAACATGCCGTCCATGTCTCATGTCTCGCAATTTGAGTGGTTGGACTGATGCTGGGAGCCTTTCGAGGCGCGTGTCGTGCATGCTGTCGCCGGTTTTGTTCCACGCTATTGGGGTTTTGTCACTAAACGTGGCAGCTGAAAAATACTGGGCGAAATGGCCCTCGAGCTAGACTGCATCTGCTAGCTCAGAATGTATACTGATTTTCTCAATCGCTTATCCGGCCTGTTATTATCATTGAACTGAGACGGGCTCATGGTTCGACTTACTTTAGCTGTATTTGAATTCCAGTTCCTCTGGTTGTACCTCTTGGCCAGATTTCTATTTACTTCTGAAGGGAGATAATTACTGTCGAGTGCGCAGAAAGGTGGAAGAAGAGCAGACGCACGCAGGGCGGCAACCTGCAGCCCTTTATTGCCCGATTCAGCAAGCCTCGAGCGGCTCTAAGGCTTGGCATTCCTTCGCAATGCCCCTTTCGCAAACTGAGTAGCATTTCGATTCGGTAAAAATAGGAATACAAGAACCTGAAAGGTCGTTCCACTACTTTAATATAGGCTCTTTTGTAAAAAGATCTGTTGTTTGTTGGTGCTTGACAGAAGGCGCGGCAAACTAGATTCCCAGCCCCATAGGATGTCGTACAATAGAAGGAAGGATTCACCTCCTGTCAAGAATATACGTCTCTTTCCAAAAAACAGTTCTCGTCGTCCTTATCTAGACCCTCCTGAAGTAAAATAAGCACCAGAACGAGCAAAGGCATAAAGGGTATCAACCATCGCATTCATATCCGACATTAGAACTCATGGCTCTATCTTACATACATACATTTCCCCCTTCCCCCTCCCTCACCCCTTCTCCCAGTCAATCAATCAATCATCCATCGGCTTATCCGTCAAACTAACCCCCACCCTTCCCCCATCCAAACTCCCCACACTATCCCTCTTCCCCTGATCCTGACTCATCCTCGCCAACCCCACCGGTCTCCTCCCCCCAGGACGTCCAGCAGGCGCAGCGCGACCGAGACTATTGCGTTTCTCGACGCCAATCTCACCCATCATGCCGTCATCCATGCCAGGGATATAGGTAGCGCTCGTTTTCGGCACATCGTCGGCGGCGGCGGTTCCGTTGGTGATGGGTTGCAGGGGAGTAGTGCCGTTAGCGGATTCGGATGAGGTTGGTGTGCCGGACTCGCTGGGGACTTCGAGACTCATTCTCGCGGCGGCGTTTTGGGCTGCTCCGCGGGGATTTCGGGAGTGATCGGTTGTGGCGGTTGGTGATGCGATAGGGAAGCGGGTTTCTGGGCCGCCTGAGCTGCGATCTCTGCGGTGACCTCGTGGGGAGGGTGCGGGGCTTGTGGCTCTGCTGCGTGAGTTGCCGGTAGCTGCGGCGATTGCACGAGCGCGGGCTTCCATATTGGCTTTTCGGTTGCTCTCATCGCTGCTGACGGCTCGGGGACGGGTGTCGACACTTATGGTGTGCGTTAGAGAAGAGGCGCGTTTCAGTTCACTGAAGATGGCGACTTTGTGTGCGAAGAGATCGCGGATGAGACGGTAGGAGTATTTCTCTTCCATAGTCATAGATGTATCCGTCTTGGGACGGAGAATGCAAGGTGCCAATGTGTTGGCAAGAGCCGCAATGTAGGTTTCATCGGCGGATGTCAGCTCGATGAGTCTGGTGAAATGGGTCATTAGTGCATCGAGTGTTGCGATATTAGATAGTCGAAGCTGGCTAAGGGTATTTTGAAGGACGGAGATTCGTGCAGAATCCGTAGACTCGGATGCTGGGGTCGAGTAGACGGTTTTCATAATTTCGTAAACGTGCGAGGACACCAGGGAATCTGTGCAAGGTCAGCTAACGTATTCACATAATGATCAGCCTAACATGCCTGGTAGCTCTAGCAAATATAATTTCAAGACGCTTGCAATGATAGGAATTTCATAAGGCTCCAAGGTTTCAAGACTGAATGGCTTTCCGGTGTTGAGAGCCTCTCGTACTCTATGAGTTTGAGCAAGTGGCACCTCAACAAGCCAAACACTTCTACGGGCTTCATCTCCATCGAGATCGGGATATCGGTTGTCCAAGAAGGTAAGAATAGTTGTGATGATTGCTGGGACGCGCTTCCTGTCGGCACGTGCCCGCGCCTCAAGATCAACACCAAAAGTTTGCTCGTCGGCCGAGTTGTAGTAATTCTCGTAGACTGTGACCCTTGGAGCAAATCCACCGGTGCGGTAATTCTCTAGTAGATAACGAAGGTCCCCTAGTGGTTGCACAGTCTCTTGGTAGAGCATCATCTTGTCAACAGTGGATTGCAGACTGGGGATGACGTTGCTGATGGTTCCTGAGAAGTCCAGGATGATGGTCTTCATGGCCTTTAGTCTATCAAGCTCACATCGCTCAAGATACTTGAGATGTTCGATGATGGCTTCTTCCAGCTGGCATCGATACAGATCCAATTTTCGGACTCCCGCCTTGTATCTCTCGTCTGCCTCCCCAGCTTCTCTTCGAAGACGATCACCTGGTGTCTCGTTGGGGTGTGCAGTGTTCAAAGGATTCCATCCCGCCAGATAATCGTTGAGACTCCCCACAACCGGAGAGTCCACGCTATCCGTATTAGATGCCAGGGAAAAGGTGCGACCAAGGGCAGCTTTCTTCTCTGGAACACCACTCCATTGGAACGCCTTTGGCTTCCACTGGTAAAACATCTTGGAGCTGTTTGCAAAGATATTTCCCACATTTCCAATCAATCTCAGAAATCCATGTGTGATCAAATCCTGACCAATTCGCTCGGCATGACTGACGCTTGTTGCTGCCATAAACTTCTGGAAGTATTCCACAATGTCCGCTCCCGAGGTGGTATTTTGATATGTGCCGAGAATAGGAACCTTCGTCTCTCCAAGCTTGACGGTTGACAAGATGTGACTCAAGATCTTTCTGACTTGCTCAGGCTGGTAGATTTCGTCGGCGATATCGAGAGATTCATCTTCCTCTTCGTCCTTGTCTTGAACCTTGATCTCGGGAATCTTCGCCTTGGGGCTGGTTTCTGGATCTTGGAATGCCAACTTGTTTTCCTCCTCGATATCCTCCACGAGTCGACATTTGTTAAAGTAGTGTGCTCGTAGCTTCTTGACGGCATCCGCCTGTTTGTCGTGGAGCTTTATCCGCGCTTGGAGGTCGTCTTGGGAGTTCTGGATTCTAGATTCGTGCGCATCACACCATCTTGTGAAAGGTGCTACAACGAGGTCTCGAATGCTTTGTGCAATCTTGCGATGGCTCTTGGCGGCCTCCTCCATCTCTGTCCTTACTCCATCGTATGCCTGTAGCTCGTCAGCATTTACTCACCTCTTCATTGTGGGGTCTCCAACCTTTCGCACACTGGCTCCATCATCGCGGGAGAAGCCACCGGTTATCCTATCTGTCGCAGGCCCTATTTCGCCCAGGCGCATTCCATAGACATCTTCGGCCTCTGCTCGCATCCGCGCAATTGTCAGGATCTGTTGATTCTCAGCCACACCTTGCTGCAGTTTTCCAAAGAGTACACCGAGCCCTGGAGTGTTCATCAGCATTTGTACGTATATTCATTGCCGGCGAAGGAATCTCACCTCCAGCATAGTCGCCAGACGACCAGAAAGAATCTGCGAAGCCGGGCATGATTGCGAAGGAATTGTGTTCGTATGCACGCTCTGCGGCTGATGTGGGAAAGCCAAAGAGAAGAGGATGTTCGTGGGGTACGTTCGCAGGTCTGAAGGCGTCGCCGATGATGCTGTGAACGAATGACTGAGGCTATTTGCGGTGATTCAGGAGCTCTGTTTTTTCCTTTGCGTCGTAACCTTTCAGCCAGCCAGCTAGGATCCGTGCCGCGGGCGGCCCCTGAACAAGTGAATACAATGGATTGGGCTAGAGAGCGAGAGTGTCGTGGGCGTAGAGAGGATCGTTCAAGGTGGAATGCAGGCGCAGGAAAGAAGGGAAGATGAAGGCATTCACAGATGGCAGATGGAAGAAAAGAATTAATTCGTATTTACAGTCTCCTCATCCCAGTCCCAGTCCCAGACCAAGGAAATCGGATGTGACGCGCGCTGCTGGCATCCAAAAATAGCCTAGCCTTAATGCCACCCCAGGTCACGTGTATTATCTCGATATGTAATCATGGGGTGAAAGCCGGGGAGCTTCATCTAGGGTGGTTCGAAGTATATCTTCATCTGCATCTTCATCTAACATGCCTTACTATACGGAAGAAGACCCTCTCTTACCAAGGGAGAACCGGTCACCGGAAATCCACGGTTCTCGCCCTCAAAGCATCAAGGAAAACTACATCACAGCCGAAACCATCACCCCCGAGCCCAAAGCCTCATCCAGTGATGACGAGCTCGGCGTTGGCCGACCAAAGCGAAGGTCTCTATCTCAATGCATCTACTTAATATTTGGCCTTTGTATTGTTGTTAGTTTCTTGCTCTTGACCATTCCTGAGAGTATATGGGATGATGGCTTCTGGGATTCAAGACCACACACCATTGACCAGCGGGTGAACCGGATACTCACCAACACCCCACTTATTGGTATATCCTCAACTTTCCTAGTATACATTATACACATGTCTGACCATATATAGATGGCCACAATGATCTTGCCATTATGCTTCGTTTTATACACAACAACCAAATCTATGGCAAGAATTTCACCAAGCCCTTTGAGGAAGGCGGCATGCCATATCACGTGGATCTCCCCCGTTTGAAAGAGGGCAAAAATGGAGGCGCATTCTGGAGTGCTTTTGTCCCATGCCCTCAGAACGGATCAGATTTTGGAAACGAAAATTATGCTGAAGGTAGGTTCTCATCATCAATCTCTAGAATCATAGAGTTCATCTCAAACTTCGTCACATGATCTAAATTTCATTCCCATTCATCAACTAACAATCCACCAGCCGTCGCTTTCACCCTCTCCCAAATCGACCTCCTCACTCGTCTCCAAGCCGCCTACCCATCCGTCTTCTCCCTCCCCCCAAACAGCAGCACAGCCCTACCAGCTTTCAAAAACGGCCAACTCATCTCCCCCCTCGCCATCGAAGGCCTCCACCAAATCGGCAACTCCATCTCCAACCTCCGCCTCTACCACTCCCTCGGCGTCCGTTACGCAACCCTAACACACAACTGCCACAACATCTACGCCGACGCCGCCATCATCACCCTTCCCGACGGATCCAGCGCCGCTTACCAACCCCTCTGGCACGGCGTCTCCGAAGCCGGAAAAGAGCTCATCCATGAAATGAATCGTATCGGCATGATAGTCGATCTTGCACACGTAAGTCCAGACACGATGCGCGACGTCCTCGGCGGCAACCCAGACTACGAAGGCAGTCTTGCGCCTCCTATCTTCTCTCACTCGTCCGCTTACACCATCTGTCCGCATCCCCGCAACGTGCCGGATGATATTTTACAGTTAGTGAAGAAGAAGAAAAGTATAGTGATGGTCAACTTCTCCCCAGACTTCATCTCCTGTACACCCACCTCCGATCCCTCCGGCCTCCCGGATTTCCACCCAAAGAACAACACTTTGGCACAGGTTGTGAAACATATCCGGCATATCGGCGAACTAATCGGTTATGATTATGTTGGACTCGGAAGTGATTTTGATGGTATCCCGACTACGCCTGAGGGACTGGATGATGTGTCAAAATTCCCGGATTTGGTGGCCGAGTTGTTGAGACAGGGTGTTAGTGATAAAGATGCGGGGAAGATTGTGGGTGGGAATTTACTGAGGGTGTGGAGGGAGGTTGATGCTGTTGCTGAGAAATTGCAGGGGAAGGGGGAGAAGCCTCTTGAGGATAAGTTGCCTTCTTTTACTGGGGAGAGTAGGAGAGCGTTGAGAGAGCTGTGAGTTGGGTGTGAGATGTGATGTGTTTATGATTTACATGAATACTGAGTTAAAATTTGAAACTGCTTAGCGCAAAAGGGGATGCCAGGCAAGGAATTCGTTTTCTGGTCTCAAGTGGTATCAGCAGTAGTTCTGCTATGCCTTTTTGGCCAAAAACACAAAGAATTGAAAGTTCCGGGTCCGGACGCTGTTTCCCGAAAGACATAACACGTTGCGCGATGAGCTTGGATTGAAAAGCTGGTATTTTCATGTCAACGCTAGTGCCAAATTCGGTGGTGGCACCTGAAAACTAAAGACTTAATTACCAGGATTTCGATATCCTGTTGTTGTTGATCCTGAGCAACGAATTGACGGGATTCAGCGGCGACGGCTCATACTGTAAGAGGAAGGGGGAAAACATTACGTGGGCTGGGGAGGCGCTTGATGCTAAGTTGACGACTTGAGTGGAAGACAGACGCTTGGGGTGGATCGGGGTAGGACTTCAGTAGACTCATCTTTCCCGCGCCAGAACAAAGTACGGAGTTTGATAATGCACAGGCCTAACTTTGAAACACCCAATCGATAATTAATTTTGAATTTTTGATACATTATATACACGAGCTGAGATGTCGTAAAATACATTATACATACCCCATCCATTTATACAGCCTTCCCATCAACCACCGTCGATGTCTTCTCCCCATCCAACTTATTCTTAAACTCATCAACCGAGATCGCAGAATTCGTCGTGACACCGTGGTGCTGCGACGGCTCCTGGTGCTTCTCCTTGATATCGATTCTCTTATGCGTAACAGAAGGGTCAATAACCTCTGCAATAAAACACATTAGCAAATCATTCTCAATATTGAAAAAGAGGGGATAAGATGTACTAACCTTTCTCAATAACCGGCTGCACAGTCTCATGCAAATGATGATGCACATGTTCCGCCTCCCTCGTCGGCTCCTTCGTCTTCGACTCAAACTTCACCTCATCACTTGTACTCTCAAACCCCTTCCTATCAGCCTCAGCCTTCGCCCTCGCAGCCCCATCATCATGATTAAACCCCCGCTGCTTCGTCTCCTGCTCATAATCATGCTTTTCAGGCAAAACCTCCGAGTCCTTAAGCGGTTGGATCGTGGTATGGTAGTGGTCTTGGTGTTTTTCTTTTTCGATGAAGGTTTGTTCTTGTGTTTCGTGCGTCTTCTTGATGTGTTCGTGTTCGACTGCGGGGGCGATCTCGGCGTCGACTGTGGTGTCTACATCTTTGCCTGTGGGGTTGGTGGATTTGGTCGCAGCGGCGGTGGAGGGGGTGGTAGAGGCAGCGGTGCTTTCTGGCTCGCTGCTCTTGCCAGAGAAGAGCTTGTTGACTGCTGCGGCTGCGTTCTCCATTTTGTTGGTATTTTGGTTATTTGATTTGTATGGTGAGGGGTATGTTCAGATAGGTAGGGATAGGGATTGTATGAAGTGTGGCTTGACAAGCTGGGCTGGGCCCTCACGTTATATACGATCACACTGATCAACATTTAGGGTTTGCGACGTAATGGCTATCTACTTTAATCCATTCGTCATTGAGATTTCCTCCCGCGGCATTGCGTCACAAATTCCCCGTGGTACACGCCTGGGGTGGAAAAAGAGTTGGAACTTGGAAAGGAAGCAGGATGTGCAGCTAACCGCGGGGTTAATCGGTACCTACCTACCTACTGCATACGGGTATTCGATCAAGTTACACCCTTAAAAGCAATAGCTCTGAAAAGGCAACTGCCTAGTGAGTTGCATGCGAAGGATTATCTCTATGACACGTTCGTCCCAGTTTTTTCCAAGAATGCGGGATGTGCCAAGAGCGCCACATGTGGCGTACGTCATGTTGCTCAGGGGGTGGCTTCGCTAAATATATAGGGGCTACTTCTAGTGGATAAAACCCTTACTTTGAATCTGTTGAATTGCATGTGAGGTTCGCTAATCAAATCAGGGTTTGTACGTGCAAACTTCGAAATTGGTCCTCGACTACCTAACAGTTTCGTCTAGAGTGAAGGTCCTTGGCGTTAAGTCCAGACAATTGCATGTACCTAGGTACGACCTGAATTGACCATGATGTAATGCGTCTCGCTACACAATTTCCCCCGCGCTCCCCTAAGTACTGTAACCTAGCACTTGATTTTCACAGGGGCAAAATCACTTGAGAATATATAAGTAGTACCAGGTACATCGCTCCAGTAAGTGAAAAGAATGCTTCCGCACTCGGATTGAAGTTGCACAGAAACACCTCGCTGTAGAGCGAAAAGATGACATCTTGAGACTGCTGTGCTTCGTTTACACATATCCTAATTAAACAGGGCAAGTTGCAGATATAAGGTATCGGTAGGGGCGCGAAAGACAGATGACAGGAGTTAATAGTATCACGAAGCTGATAATCTTTCATACATGGAAGTCTATAATGAAAAATCCAGCGCTGTCTGACCCTTTCACGTGCGCCTAGCTTCATCAATTGAACCGCCTACTCGGCTCTGCCTCCTCAAAAGCAGCAAGACAAATTCAAACCTTCTTCTTGAGGAATAGTGACTGTGAATTGCAGAAGTGCTTCAATCCACTAGATCCCCACTCATGTCCAATACCACTTTCCTTGTGTCCACCAAAGGGTATCATGGGTGACACATCGATATGCGCGTTTACCCAAACACTTCCGGCCTCAAGGCGCTTAGCAATACGTTCCGCTTCGGTGAGATCTGATGTCCAGACTGAAGCACCGAGACCCATCTTTGTGTTGTTTGCTCTGGCAATGACATCTTCTTCGTCATCCCACTTCACGAGAGGAATGATGGGGCCTAGAGGTGTTAGTTTGTGCTTACACAGAAGATGAAGGGTACTTACCAAATGGCTCTTCGGTAACAATCTTGGAGTCCTCCGGTGGATTGTCGATGATAGTGGGGTTGATGAAGTATCCGTTGGAGTCAGGAGTCTTTCCCCCAAATGCAACTTTGTATCCTTGCTTCTCAACATCGTCGAAGAACCCCTGCACCTTCTCGTATTGCATTGAGTTCTGTATCGGGCCGAGGAATGCACCATCTTCGAAACCTTCTGCTACTTTCATTGTCTTGGCGTGTTCGATCATGGCGTCGCGGAATTCGTCGTAGATTGCTGAGTGGACGTAGATACGCTTGAGACACAAGCAAATCTGGTCTTATTAGTATTGGGAGTATCGAGAGTAAGGGTATCATTCTCACTTGGCCCGAGTTCAAGAAACCTAGAGTGGCAATTTGTGGGGCGACAGACTTGATGTCGACGGACTTGCAGATGATCGCTGGATCATTTCCACCGCTGAAATATGTCAGTAACTCAATTTCGTGCTGCCGAAAACAGAAGTCACTCACAGCTCAAGGGTAACTCTCTTGAGAGTCTTACTAGCACTCTCCATAACCTTCTTCCCCGTTGCGGTAGATCCCGTAAAACTGATCTTGTCAACACCAGGATGAGCCGTAAGCCATGGGCCGAGATTGTCATCTCCACTCAGAGCTTGCAAGACACCAGGAGGGAAGAACTTCATTCCAAGTTCTGCAATTTTGAGTCCACAGTATGGAGTGAATGGCGATGGCTTAAGGATTATTGTATTGCCGGTCAACAGAGCTGGCGCAATCTTTCCCATGGCCAACTGGATAGGGAAGTTCCATGGAACAATTGCAACAACTGAGCCGAGTGGGGTATAGCGTGTGATAACTTTGCGGTCCTCGTTGTCCTCAATGACCTCCTCGGGAATATCGAGCTTTGCGAGTTCGGTCACCCACGTATATCCAGTACCCACTTCCGCTGTTGCGAATTGGAGCTGAAGGGAAAGTTAGCCCGAGTAACTTTAGTAGCAGAATTAGCACTTACAGGTTTCCCCTGTTCTTTGGTCAACATGCTTGCGAACTCTGATGAGAGATCTTGAAAAGCCTGAGCAAACTTCAACAAGGCATCACGTCTCTCCTCAACCGGGGTCCTAGACCAGGTCACGAAGGCCTTCTTTCCTGCTTTGACGGCTGTGTCTACATCCTGCTGAATTGCAACAGGAACATCTGGGAGCGCCTTCTTAGTTGCGGGATTGATGCCATGCCGGGTTTGGCCAGGTGTAACCAACTTCCCGTCGATTACATTTTGGAAAGTGTCAAAAGAGAGATTGGCAGCGTTGCCGTTAGTTGCTGAAGGCATGATGATATATATCGAGATCGATATTACTTGGATAACAGGATTCGAGTCGAGCAATGGAGAGTGAGGTAGGACGTGGAATTCCCAAAGTATTTATCTGAGTACCCCGCTTATTAGTACATGAAGTTGGAATTAGATTGGGACGTTCGGCAGCGGTCTCTCACTATCCCTAGTGTCATACAATCCACTTGTCTCCAGATGATAACAGGAGTTCTGGTCGCAAGAAACTCGCCATTAGTTGGCCATAGGGGCTCTCATTCGACACATGATTGGTTTACCCTCGGAGCTGGAAATGCCAAGCTCGAGCACCCCTACAGTACAAGCCACTAAACATGCAGCTAAAAGGGCATTTTCCAGAATAGTCCCGAGTCCTGAAAGGATAGTGGAATCGATGCGGTCAGCGCTCTGAGGCAGTCTTTGGATCAGCCAAAATGCGAACTTGAGCCGGGTAACCGATGTCCGCCCGCATAAGATGCTGCCCTTGGATGTTCAAAGAATACTACGGAAATAATTCCATGAAAAGCACATCTGAGGCTCTGGAATCGGACGTGGGGTCGTGGGCTGCGCAGAGACCCGGGTGCGGGGTAGATTTGACAGTGGCGATAGCGGGGCGTCAAACATGGTGCGGGGCACGAAAGCCCACTTCCCCGATACACCTCGGTCGGACTGTCAGACCTTTATAATCTTGACTTAAAAAGATAGACAAGCAGAATTGAATCATGGTTCAAAAACTCAATAGATATATATTTTAACAGATGCTAAGTCGTCTCAGAGTAGTAAACTGCAGCTCACTTGCATCTTGGGCCTAGCAAAAACCCCTTCCTGAAGACCGAGAAGGAAATTAGCAGCCTAGTGTTTCCATAGCAGAAACGCCAAGACCAAAATGGAATGAAATACGCTTCTCTGTTGGGCAGACTTTCGGTTGCAACTCAGAAGTCTATGCTCCTACAACTAGTTTTCTTGCTCTCATCGAGGGAAGTTTCTTTTATGAATTGAGATCTACGACATACCTATTAGCAACCTTCCCTTCTCGCAGTTTCCTGTCTACTAAGCCAGAAACGCGTATGGCTTACCTGCTACAGGCACAAGTATATCTTGTATTGACACAGTAAATCCTGTGCCATTGTTGGAGACACAGCCTGCTGTACAGATCTTGGGAATTACGGGAAATTCTACTTCTGCCATAATATAATTGGAATAAAAATACGGGGATATAAGATTACTATAATCAAGAACTGTATATGAAAGTAAACAGAAAATCAGGGACGGCTGAGGCTAGAGTGAGTAAGAGAAGGCGTAGCCTCATTTCGAATTCGAGAAAATAGTCTTCCACGCCACATGTCAAAGGTGCGTTGACCGGCAAGTACGTTCTGGAACCAAATGCCATGATTCAGAGCCAGATGTTGGTCTAATGAGGAATGCGGGGTCATGTCGCGGAGTTAGCTTCCGCCATTTTGCGACGTTGGAATTGCATCACTTAGAATATCCAATCGAAAGCTCTCGTATATCTAAAATGAATAGATGCGCATATTGTGAGCGGCCTCGTCGATCCAGACTGTCGCAAAATTTCAGCCACAAGACGCCGTCATGAAGTGGCTCCAAGCCTCCACGCTTTCCCTTCAGCTCCCTCTTCTAGATTGTTCCTTAGATCCCATAAACGTGAACGGATCAAACTCGGAGTTCAATTCTCAAAGGATTCAAGTATCCTCAATACGTCTTCGCTTTTGGGTCTCAATGTGGTAAAAAACAGAATAGTACCTTCGATTCTCATCTCATATCCGCCCGCTCAAAATTATTATTCAAAGCCTTTGCAACATCTTCCTCGTTATCAAACTTGCTGTCCATTGTAGCCTTTTTCAATAATGTTTACCAAACAAATCTGCCAAAGAAAACATATTCCACACACTGGCCAAGAGCGCTAGCACCATAGATGATGCCAGTGGGAGAGGAGTTGTATCGCAAGTGTGTGAGTATGTCCAGCTTTCGTCCTACGGGGGTAGGTAAGCAGTGTATGAGATAGAACAATGAAATTAATAGAGCCAAGTCTTTTGTCTTTTGATAAGATTTGAGATATATCGTGTCGTGGAGGATGGAGTTCGTTGCCGTCTAGTCGATTCGTTGATTTCCTGTATCGGAATAGTTTGAGTCGACATTCAATAAAGTGATCTTGTTGACTGGGAGGGGGAAGCTGTAAAAGACGGGGCTCTTTGAGAAGACAAGACCAAGCCAAAAAAGCTTTTTTTTTTCTACTCCCTAGAAAGTAAGTAAATTCAGGGCAGGACAGAGCTTGGTTCATTTATAGGTATATTCCCTCAATGCAACCCTGGGAGTCGCAATATATTCAACGTATAAAGCCGGGATTGTTGGCCAACGAATCATGATACGAAACAAGCAAAAGCGTGTACTTTGTGAATGATGATTAATTTTGAATTTTACTATATTATATACATGAGATGAGATGTCGTAAATCATGTTTTACAAGACAAAGACCCCCTTCCTTATACAGCCTTGCCTTTTTATACCAGGGCAAAGACAAAGATCCACTGAGGTGCTCGTTTGCTGAGTTGCCCTTCGAGGCAGTTCCCGAATATACTGCACTCTCCTACACGTGGGGCGACCCGGACATCGTGAGCAAGGTATGGATCGGCGGCTCCCCTGTCGGCATCGGTGCAAGCCTCGAGGGCGCCATGAAGAAACTCCGTCACGAAACTCACTTCAAGCCGCTCTGGATCGATGCCATATGTATAAACCAAGCCGATAACGCTGAAAAGAGTAAGCAGATCTTGCTTATGCGGGATATCTACCAGCGCGCTACTCGCGTTGCGATCTATCTCGGTGAGAATGCAGGCGACACTGCCATGCTACCTGGCCTGTTCGAGAGCAGTTTCGAGGCATGCGGGAGCTGGGGAAGTTTTGGTTCCCCGACAAGTCGCCCAATCCCGCCAAGCGCATATGAGAGGCTAGGCCTACTAGCAAGAGATAACAAGGCGTAGGAGACGCTTAGGTTGTTCTTTGAGAGGCCTTGGTTCCGCCGAGTTTGGATTATTCAAGAGTTTGTCACGCCGTCTGCAGGTAAATTTATCTGTGGCAGCTGGAGGTAAGGGATATGGCGGTTCAGGGCAATTATGATGGCTATTGACCTGGCGGGTCTGCCAGCCCTGATATCAACTAGTATGGAGAAGAGACGCGCGGTGGATTTGGTGTGGTTCATGCTTGCAGCGAGGCGAATAGATGAATTAGAAGGGCAAGAGAAGAAGAAGTTGATTACTCTACTCCATGAGTGCCGAGTTGCGAACGCGACGGATCCGAGGGATTATTGCTTTGGGCTCCTGGGCTTATCGGTTGAAGCGGAAGATGAGGCATTGAGACCAGATTATTCGCGGAGCGTGGCGGAGGTGTACCGCCAGTATGCAACTTATTTTGTGGGGCACGGCGATGGCATCAACATGCTGCATAATGCCGGTGGTGCAGATGCAGATTGCCAAGGAGAGAACCTGCCGTCGTGGGTTCCCGACTGGGCGAGGAGGGACTTCGTCGAGCCAAAGCTATGTCCAAGCCCACATACCTCATACGTGAAACCACTGGCATACCACGCAGGGACATTCTTCAAGCCGTGCGTATCAATTGATGACTACAATCCCGATATCCTCAAAATAAAAGGCGTGCTTTTGGACGAAATTGCGTTCCTTAGATCCGCGTGCGAAATGAATTCCAACCTTGACGTCTCCCACCTAACGCTCGAGTCTGACAGAAACGTAGCTCCTATCATGCACCTCGTTGCCAACTGCGTCCTCGAGTTGCGCCATATGCTTGGCCGGGATGGTCTATCTCGGTATCCTACAAAGGAAGACGACGAAGACGTAGTCTGGAGGACTCTGATTTGCAATCGAGAGTATCAATCTAGTTCAGTAGCACCACCCGAGCATGTTGAATATTACAGAGCTTTCCACGCTGCCATGAGGAAGTTCGACCCAAGCTGGCCGGTCTTGAATTATACGCGGACTCATTTCAAAGGACCTGATCAGCTTGCAAGGGAGAATGCGAAATTTTTGGGTGGCTCGAGTGAATTTTGCTCGACTAGACTATGCGCTCTCACGAACAAGGGATATGTTGGACAATTTCCACTGGAGACACAGATGGGAGATTGTATTCCCCCCCCCCCCCCTTGGTTCTGCATTACCATTCGTGATCAGGCGGAAGGTAGGATTGCCTGGAAAGTATGAATTGATTGGAGAGTGCTATGTTCATGGCGTCATGCGCGGTGGGATATTCCGAATGGCAGGGGTAAAGATAAGGGATATAAAGATGGATGATGTAGAGTTTGTTTAGACGCAAAATGAGTGACTGTCTCGTCTGCGGAAGGCCATGCATCGGCGGCCGTTTGTCTATAGAAATAGTAATCACCTTTCAACTTTCAATTTTTCCGAGTTGGCACTTCAGATTAACTACCAAAATGAGACGATTCAGAAGGGTCTAGTTGGTTGTGCTTGAAAATAGGGAGATTTCCTGATTATTTTCATCTTGCCCATGCCGCATTGCGTTATATAATACCCGAAATCCATATGTTTTGAAGGTTGGAGAGACTGGCCACAAAAGCCCCGGCAACGCCCTCACACCGACAGCTAGTTAGACATTTCTCATATGCATGGTTTGCCCATGATCTATATAAACACACTATTCTTGTCCTATATGTTAGGGTTTGACATAGCAATAAGTAGGAAGGTCCCCGCAAAAAGTATCGAAGAAATTATTGGTGAGTCTATATTATTAAATAAATAAATAAAATAATTTATAAGAATTTGTAAAATTATTCTATTATAATTTTAGTATATAAACACTAAATATAGAGTCTCTATTTCCTCATTTAGTTTTATTGTTACGTTATAAATATTACTTTTCAGGAGGGTTAAGGCATAATATTTTTTATAAATATAATAAGTCTACGAGAGAAATGACCATTCAGGGGCCTACAGGCTCCTACAAGCTCTCACTTACTAAAAATGGGCTCATCCACTATTTCCTCGATAATTTTTGCGGCCACCTTCGTAGTTCATTGCTTCCGTGGGAGTTTAACGAAATACTGTCCGTCTCGGCTTCTTGAAGACTTTAGTACCTGAGATGCATTCTTTGACTTCCACTTGTACTGAATCGGCTTGGCTGCTATGTTTAACACTCGTCACTCCGTCCCTGGATAGATCCTTGCACCATAGGCTTACTGGGAGGATGGCGGCAAATAATACAGAGGCAGGTATATAAATAAACAATAGCAATAAATTCTAAAATGGAGACGTTGCAATAGGCGAGAGGCCCACAGCAGCCTGACCCGCAAGTTTCCCAAAGCGTTGCCGCCTTCTCCACTCGCGTCCTTCCACAATTCTCGCATATTTTGGACCCGACACTGAGCGTACGAAGTATAGCCATCTTTCGGCAAACCTGAAAAAGGAGTCAAAGTTTAGAAGCAAGGATTATGTTTTTTGTGCCTAAGACTTTTGGGAACAGCACTACCTAATCGATGAGCACCTTCACTCCCTGCATCAACGCCGCTCTGACAGCACAATGCACGCATTGTCCTATCTGTAACATACACAGATCAACCTTAGAGTGCGAAACGATTGCTCTCTGCACCGCCATATTTTTGTAGGCTAGAACGAGAACAAGCTTAGGTAAAGCCTTAGCAGGCTGGCCCTGAACAACGGCCTGCACAAGCATTCCGTAATTGCTTACATCAACAACCTGGACCTGTTCAACTTCCACGCTTGTCAACCGGCCTGTGGCACACTGCCCAAGACAGCCCTCGAAAATCGAGAGAGAAGCTGACGAGTCGATGGCTTGAAGCATATCAACCCTAATCGTCTTCTCACCAAACTTGATCGAAGTCTGAACAGTCGCCGAGTCGCCTTGCAACTGGATAATATGGTCGTATTGACCATCACCGAACCCATCGCGCGGTGTCCGAACTTGGTCTAGCTCGGTTGCATTTCCCCATCGGCCAAAACCTGAGCTTGCTTGCCCTTGATAGATTTCCTTGACCCGTCTCTCTGGTGTTTCCATAGAGCCTGGAACAATATATATGCAGTGACCAGGATCAATGAGGATTGGTTGCGCTTCATTACCCTTTAGCCCGATGACGGCCCCCCCAGCAGCGAGACCCATCAACTTCTGATTTTGAACAGAGAAAAGACGACCGGCTAATCGACTAGCAACACAATTCATCAATGTTTTCGTTTCCAACGCGCTCGGAATCATGTCCCAGTTGCCGGGAAGCATTCCCAGTTGATTCATTACTTGCCAGTCACGATTTGGTCCAATATCCCGGAGTACCCTTTGAGAGCTAATGTCGGTATGTGCACAGATCCACAGTTTCCAGGCGAAGTCTTCCAACTGCCAGACAACACGCGTTATTTTACAAATCATCTGATTATGGGCATGGGAAGTGCAATCGCATAGCAGTTTCGCTTGTACGGTAGGTAGACGTTTCTTGAGATCGTCCAGTGGGTCAGGTGTTGAGTCATAACAGATTTTTTGAAGCAGGTCAGGAATATGACTTTCATCGATTAAGCCAGGATCAAACAGCTTGATGGCAGCCTCTAACCGTTCAGATAGAACGTTGTCGCGGACGTCGGTCCGAAAATTCCGCTTGGGCAGTTTATCTGATACCAGTTGGGTAGATCTTATGATGCTATGGAGATAGTTTGTCAGCCAAAAACTGATATACTTTCCGGTTCTGGAGCTCGAAAACATATTCTTCAAAGAAACCAGGTCTGACAGGTTCACAGCTCCGGCGGAGTCCAGTTTCTCCTTGCTGTCATATACTGTGTAGGTGGAGGGGTGAGTAGGGGCGAAAGCTGCTCGACTAGGTTTCCATAGGGCAGATTCAGGCTCTCCACCGAGCCAATGCTGCAAGGCTTCTTCGATTGACAGGTTTTCCATTAGAAAGCCGGTCCTCCACTCTCCCTGCACCTCGCGATCTAGGACGATCACGACCTCGGTTAGCCTTTTTGGGTCACCAAAATGGGCTTCTCCCTCATCTAGTCGGACAGTAACGTGAATCCCACAAACGGCAGATAAGTAGAGAATCAGATGTCCAATGCCCATTGCTCCCTGTGCCCAGATTTTGCGATTTGTCTGAGAAGCTGTGTTTGCCATTTCCCACACCCTAAAAGCAGCCATCATCACTGTAGGGAGAAAATTGCTTGATTCGGGCGGATAAGCGTAGCTCAGTAGATCCGTTTTGCACTGTCTAGCGCATTGCGATATAATGGTTAAGAATTCGCGGTGAACGGGAGAATCGAGGAATATCTCCCTGCCCATTGTCCACATCTTCTCAGTCTGCTCCCTATCCAAATCATACTCCGCGGTTGACTGGTTGCTGACAGCCTTAAGGAGGCGATAAATCTCTGCTCCGCCGGAGTATTCCCTGGTAATAAAGCTGGCGACGGCGAGGATACCCAGCCAACGTGGCCCATACGGAGTCTCTTGGATTTGCGAGACGATATTCCGGCCAGGATATCCTAATTTCAACTCGCCATAGTCGAAGCCATTGAATGATCGCCCAGTTATAGACTGAAGACACAACTTCCAGCCTTCGCACGCCCCACCCATGACACTGCAATTAGCAACATACACCATGGCTGCAGGCTGCATGCTGTTCTTGCTGAAGAAGTTGTAAACTGTGACGGCATTTCCCCATATTGCGTGTATACTCTGAAAGGCGTCAAGATTAACGGCTGCGCCTAGTTGATACGTCGGCATGATGAATCAAATTCTCGCAGATCAGAGAGAAAAGGACGCAGAAAAGCGATCAATTGAACAGAAACTCATAATAGGCAAAGGAGTAGGAATTCACGGCAGCTACAATGGACCCTGCGTTTATACCTACAAGAAAGCCCTATGCTCAGCCTGGTGTGCTGTCTGTGCAGGTGGCTGCATATTTTCATCAAAATCGCTCAATGGATTTTCGCCTACAAGCAACTACAAGTGGTCATAGTTCGAGCCAAGGGACGCCACAAACACGAACAAGGAGATGAGATTATCGCTATACGAGCGAAACGCAATGTAACCCTTGTCTGTCTCAGCCACCAACGGCTGAGCTTTTCGGCCATCTTCGAAACCTTTCTGTCCTAGCCTCGTACGATACCTTCTACATTTCGTTCCCTCATTCCTCCCGTAATTAATTTCCAAATCTGTGGGTTAATGTTTAATCTTCACTGGTGAGTAACTCCCAGCTGCTGCTGCATCAAGGCTGGCTGGAGCGCCGATCTGGAGCAGGCCCCCAATTGTGAGGCTGTGAGCCTTGTGATCTCCGGATAGGATGTCCCGCTTAATTCAGATCTCGTCAAAGATTCAAAGCTTGAGACCATATTCCTTCCATCGGGAGTACACCGTTCATGTTTACATTGAATCTGGCCATACTGCACTCGAACGAACAGCACGCCGGGAAGAATACTGGAAACGTGGGAAACATATCGGACGTGGCTCTTATGAAAGCGTTTGGCTGGAGCAATGTGTTGAGGGAAAGCGGGAGATGGGCTAAGGGTTGCGAAGCAGATAATCAAGCCCCCTCAATTGTCAAAGTCCGTGGACTACCACCGTGAACTTGAAGTGATATCAAAGTTCTCACATCGTAAGGTACCGAGCTCCTCATGAATCAATCATCCCTATTGGACCCTATCTATATATGAAGGTACTAATCTTGTTCCAGTATGAGCAGTGTTTTGTGAAATCGTTTAGATAGTATGAGAGTCCACAAGCAGTCTGTATTGCGATAGAATATTGCGAGCAGGGTGACCTTAAAAACTATTTGGAATTTGCACCACCCTTACCGGAGAGCGAATCTCAAGAGGTAGTTTTCCAGATTCTGGAAGGCCTCAGCTTCATGCATGAGAACGGCTTCTCTCATCGAAACTTAAAGCCTGGAGTCAATCCCTTATCCTCGTCATATGAACATTTCATCTAACATGAACCGGGAATAAGAACGTCTTGATTGTTTCAAAGCCATCGAGTAACTGGTGGGTAAAACTAAGTGATTTTTGAATCAGCAAACGTACCGAAGACGGTATTGCGCTTCTTTCTACGGTGAAGGGCACCCTAGCATATATGGCCCCAGAGCTCCTGGGGTTCGGCCATATTGGCATCGGAATGACTCCCAAAACTGAATATGCAGCTGATATGTGGGCCATGGGGGAGATATCCTTTCAAATGCTTACAAAGGAGCCAACTTTCAAGAACCCTGGCGCTCTGCTGGCCTATGTTCAAAATTCATCAAATTTCCCTTCAAATCTAGTAAGGGATTGTGGAGCTAGCGGCAATGCCCTGGATTTCACACAGCAGTTGATGACGCCGAGCCCAGACCGTCAACTATCAGCATACAAGGCTCTGCTTCACCGATGGATGGAGCGCCACAAAGAAAATGCATCAGAACTTTCTAGGGGTGAAGCTAGGCGGGACTTGGTTTTCCACTCTCAGTACGGTAGCTTTACATTACTGACTTGAATTTCAGACTGCCTCTGTTAAATGAAGACCCCACTGATATAACCATGCAATCTGAACCCTCGGGTAGGTGGAGCACTGTCTCTAGACTCAATGATCACCTAACATCTTCCAACACTGTCACTCCTTCAACAAACACGGTGTAAGCGACCGAAGCTTCTTATAGGGGGGACTCGCTCGCCTCGCGACAAAATTTCAGGAACCTTGTGAGAGAATCTGACTCGTCACCTGAATCAAGCACCGTGCGACTGTTGGATCAGCCCACAACTGAGATACCAGTCAATAGTCCTCGACTAAATACCGCTAGTTCAAAAGCGAGATACTTCATATTGAAATCTTCAAATGAACCGGATATCGAAACCCGCGTCGCACTTGGATTGTGGAGTTGTGGCGACAGTCGCAACACCCAACCCAGTAAAGCATACAAAGCCTCAACTAGACCAGTGTTCTCGATTTTCTCCGTGAATGCAAGGTCAGTGATCCCCTCATGTCTTCAATGTTCCGGCAAGCTGATGATACCCAAGTCGAAAATTTTGTGGTGTAGCTGAAATGAAAAGTGCCCACGATCCCAGTATGACGAGTGAGCACTGGGTAGAAGATGGATGGAATGGGTATGATTCTCACAAATATGCTTCCAACTACTCGCTTACTTCGCTATATTCTGACCTACCTCTCATAGTGGCTTCCCTATGAATTGGCCCTCAATCGCAGATGTTGGCTTTGACGATGTTAGTCATCTGCGTCATAAAGAGGTGGATGGAGTCCAAGTTACAACTGGGAGGGTTGTATTTGAGATTGCGCAAGTTCCGGGGCTGAGATGATGCGAAGATATGGTCTTGGCCCCATGGGCGCGAGCCATCACGCCAGTCACCTTGATGAAAATACTGTTAGCAACCTTGATATGGGAGGCCTATTACTCTCAACAGGTGCGATCCAGCCCTCAACTGGAAGTGGGGGTAACTCGCGGTCTCAAACTCAACGATAAAATAAAAGATCAAACGATTCATCCGCGTCAATGGCGGATGCACCCAACAAGATGCTCACGATGAGCTCTGATGTCTCCATGCAAGGAGCCAATAATGATTTTACTGCTCAAGATGAATCTTTGTTCGTGTAGGTGGTCTGGCCTAAGATTCAATATGAGATGGATCAGCCTGTATATGAGAGCTGGAATGAACTGTATATAAGGTTCACGAGCTCTCATGGATGAATATGGGCTTCTTGTGCGTTTAGTAGTTGGCCCCATTTGGACTCTTAATGAGATAGTCAACCTATACTAGATTCATTGCCCTGCTTCCGACTTCTACTTCCACTGCCGATGCCCATTACCAACTACCATGGAAGCTTAATCTCCACGAATTGGAGTCGAGATCTTATCAAAATATGTGAACGCAATATTTCCCCTATGTTGCGTTGTAATACCGAGCCCAGGCCCCTTGACGCTCCTTGGCGTTTCTATGAAGTTTCTCGTTCTGAAAAATGTGACAAAGCCCGCTTTGCCCATCATCGTATCCCCAATGGAGGTACCAGATTGGAGAATAAAGGGTGTGAAATAAGCTTGAGTTTCTAGGACCCCAGGGAGCTCCCAATGCAGACGAGTTCGAGGACGATGCTGTAGGCTGTGATGATGGATCTAGACTCGATTTGGGCCCTGATGAGATGGAAGGGTAAACAAGTTCTTGAGGTGCCCAATTTCTCTTCACACTGTTATAACTAGAACTTGGAGTCGTCTTGGAAGGTGGTTCGGGCATGGACCGCTGCCGTTTTTCAGGCGGACTCGCAACAACTTTCCGGTTTTGCCCATTGTCTGGACATCGATCAGGATCACACTCCATTATGTCAGAGCACTTTGTATTTGATGAGTTCAGTTCCTACTCACCTTGGCTTTACGTCGTCGATGGGCTTCGCATACATGACCCCTATTCGCAGCGACCTGGACTTTCTCGAATTTCTCATACGGCCGCTTTTTGCGGCGACAGCTTTCAGGACTCCATGAAAGTATTTGAAACAAGTCCATAGTGGTATCAATTTCCTTTACTTGAGGGAATAACCGGATGCCAAGAAGGTCTTCCCTATCTGTTTGAGCAGCGTTCAGGGGATAAGTCTTCTTTTCATTTAGGACTTGGGTACAAGTTGGGTTATAGTTGCTGACTCGTTGGCTATCAAATCTGGTCCCAGCTTGACCAGGTGCTATTGACTGTGGAGAATTTTGATGAGAACTCAGACTCCTTTCGGTCGGCAGGGACCTTGATATTTGTGGCGTAACACTTGACGGTAGAACTTGTTCCTGGGATATTGATTTCGTCTCTCCCCGCTTATATTGTCGTTTTGCTTGGCTCTTGAGGAAGTCCTTTGTAGCAGCCCGCATCTTATTCGCCAGATCATTTTCGAGGGGGAAGTAATAGCTTAGAGCAATAGCAAGCTCCGGGGAGCCTACCGGTGGGTCCCAATGGAGTGTGTTATCAGGTCCATAGAATATCCTGTATTCAGGAGGCTCAAAGATTGATGACTGTCTCGAATCGTGGTCTGTTGATTGGTTGGTGTCAGCACTGTGCAGCATGGTTGCAACTCAGCCTTGTAATCTTCAAGTCCGGTTGGAAGATTTGGCTCGCTTTCGAGAAAGATTCAAACAAGCAAATTGAGAGGAAAGGGACATAATATAACGACTCAACACGAGATGTTCCCAGTAGCTAGAATAGGGCTGAAATCTTCTCGGTGCTGTTTCTGGACACCGAAAGCGGCTGCGGAGAAAGAGATGAGCCGCCGCTAGTCCTGATTCGTGACCGAAGAGAATCATGAGGCTGTGTGTAACACGAGATCCACAGGTAGTTGAGATTTTGGGAATTAACGAGTGTCAACCTCTAAGCTACGTAGCACATAGGTATGTTTCAGGAAGTATTCTGAACTGGATTTTGTTTGGATAGCGTTTGGAAGTAAAGGCTCAATTCAAATAAAGTAATCCAATTAATGCAGCAGCCACGCACCCTCAAAAGAGGCAAACGTCACTGTGGTATCTAAAGGTCGGCTTCCCATATCAAAAAATTCGGCTGGACATAGATATACGGAAGCAAGCGGGCATTAAGCACATTGATAAGGAAGAATTCACTGAAATCAGCACACCCAATAATAAGAGACAGAGCACCAAAGCAACAACCTTTACATTGATATATATGTAACGACAAATCCTCTTAAGTCCATTCGACTAGACAAGCTTCAAATTGCAACTTCAAGCAGATGACACGTTCTCTTGCATACTTAATGAAGCAAGGGCTTTCCGTGTCCCCAATCCGGTAAAGTTCGCAACCACTAACTTCATCCAAGCAGAGATAATCTGGAACAGGTTCACGAAAAACGTCCTGAATGGATGGGTCTTGGCACTTTCCATTTCCTGCATCAATTCCCCTATGCGAGTAAGGGATGCCGCTTGACTTAGGCTCAATTCCTGACGCTCCGTTTCGGAATTATCTCGAGCTCTTGAAAACTCTGCCTGGAGCTGTTTCAGTTTATACTTATTGTCGGAGAGGCCATCCTTGGCCGTTGTGAGTTGTGTGTGGGTAAGTGCGAGGTTGCCGTTGGCCGTCCGCAAGGACTGTCGTAGCTCTGCAACATTGTGCTGCTCGGATGACAATTGAGCATTTAATAATGCCACTTCTTGGACAAAACCTAGAGACCTCTCTTCCAATGTATGCCTAGCTGATTCAACTTCCTGTAATCGGAGTGCAATCCTGTCGAATTTCTCTGACACGATGTCCAGCTGGGATTTAAATTCCTCTTTTTGTGACAAAGCCAAGTCACGTTCGCTTTTGACTTCACTCAGCTCTAACCGCATGGCACCGTTGGCGAGAAGGTTGGTCTCCAATTGCAAAGTCAATGCAGTGACATTCCGGACCGCAATCCCCTCGCTTGTGTTTAACTCCTTCAATTTCGAGCCCAACGAAGAATCCTCTGTTTCCTGCCCTGTAATGTTGTGTTCATATTCCGGCGTTCCTCGCTCCACCCAGCTTGAAGTAGGGAAATTCGACCGTCCACCTCAGCTATGCACTGATTGTAGGAATCTGAGCATATCCGTGCGACTTCTCTGCTGTCCCTGACTTCTGTCTCTGCTTGTCCGAGTTTCGCTCTCAATAACGACACCTGCATACTAAGTGAGTTCATCGATCTCGACTTTTGGTCTCAGTAGCATCTCGTTTGCAAATTGTTGCTCCAGAATTGCTCTCTGTGATCTTTCCCAATTCAACACCCCTTACAGTCGTCGATTCTCCTCATTCACACGTTTACGGCTCTCGTAGAATTGTGTCGCTTCCTCAATAGCGACCCTCCATTCGGCAACCTTATCGTAAGCTTGACCCTGATGATATTCTTCACAAAGACTCAGACGAGCAAGAGATTCTAATGATGAAAGCGCGTTGACAGGAGCTCTGGTCTCTAGATCATCTAGTATAGAGCATATTTGGGAAAACTTTCCGTCCGAAATGTCCCACCGACATCGGTTTCCATAATTGGCAGTCCCCACACATGTCATGCCGTCGCTATCTCGACTGGTAATATTGAAGCTTCGATATGCGTCCCATTTTATCGGCGGCATCTGTACTTGATGGGGAACGAGAGAGGGATGGCGAATAGCAAGCATTGTATTTTTTTTTTTGAGCAAAGCAAAAAGAGATTATCAAATCGAACAACCAAGTGAATTATGAAAAAGATTATCTCGATGCTCAGACTTCTGAACACTTTTGAAATCAATGCAAAGTAGGAATATAGGATCACAGGTAGCACAGCCACAAAATGTTGGATTTCTGCAACAGCCAAAATATGGGCCACTTGGCGCCAGTGCTCTCAATGAGCGGGTCAGGCGTTGTTTCAGGGTCTGACCTGACTTGGCCCATTGAAGAGACGATGAAACCTGACCTGACTTACTTTTAGTAAATAAGGTCAGATTTTTTGATAGCATTACTCACGACCGCTTATACGTTAAATATAGATTTGAGAGATTTATATGAATAAACGAAAAAATAAATTATAAAAGGTTTCAGAATTAGATTAAGCGATCCGTAAATTTACAGTTATAGGACTCTCATTTGATACAAAATCTCCTGGAGAAAGAAATGTATAAGCACCTACAGGTGTTTATGGGTTCACAAAAGTTTGATTTATGTCCGACGGGTTTTCGAGGCCCCAGCCCCTGACCCGGGCTCCACTTAAACCACAAACCCGACCCGTCCATTGAGAGCACTGCTTGGCGCTGACTGTGAGACCCAAACAAAACAGAAACCTCGACCAACAATCATGACATGCTACTCAAGGGAAGATTCACAGCAAATAACATCTTTATTATATGCAGCACAACCCCGATGAAAGCCAATAGTTTCAGAACAGAACTTCGACATCCCGTATCTGCATCCCTCAACGTCTCTCCTTTACCGCCTCCCCAGCAGGCGGACTGTATCATCCCTCGTACTCACCATGCCTGACAACAATTCTCCCGCAAGTACCTCACGACTTTCTCAATCGGCATATAACTCGCCTTACTCACATTCTGGCGCCCCTGGGCCGCATCCTAACACTGTTGACCCCTATGCAGCCCTTAGGCGTCGCGCATTGTCAACGCTGGAGGCCATGGGCTACGACCCCGCGACGATGGTCGAGCGTGGAGTACTCTGGGCCGAGGACCAAGACCCGTTCGGCCACGTTATGCAATCGCAGTACATGCATTTCCTAGGCACCTGTTTCCACCGCGTCATGGAGAGCTATGACGAGTTCCTCAGCAGCCAGGAGTACACCGACATGATCAGCGGCAAGACTGTGATCCCCACGGCGCGTAAATTTGACCTGGATGTGCGCCGGCAGGTCAAATACCCCGATTCAGTGCGTGTCTTCTGTGCCCCAGGGCATGACTACTGTGCTATACTCATATTGTACTTTTACTAATCTGCAAAACAGCTTATTGCGGCGTATCGGCAGGATCGCATTGAACCGACGCGCAACCATGGTACTACCTCGCTTTTCTCCCTGCAGCAACAAGCCATTGTCGCTGAGGTTAAAGGCTCAGTGACCTACATGGATGTTGCGACGGGCCGCCCGGTCGACATTCGTACGCTCGGAGGGGGTTGGCCCATGCTTTACGAGGGGTTCACTCGCAAGTCCGTAAATGCAGCTGCCCTCAAAGAGAAATGGGACAGCGAGCATCCCGCGATGAGATCTAAAGGAGCATCAAAGATCTGAGGCTACAAGTAACTTGAATCTTCGACGATGATGGAAGACAAATCTTGACGCATAAAGTTCTTAGCGTGCTTCAAAATGTATTTCGGCAGGTATCTTTCTATTGTCAACGAAAATATAAATACATTCCCAAATCAACTTCTGAACGTACATTACTGATAAGATCTTAGCTTTAATAAAAAACTTAAGTATTTCGTAAAAGTAAGGTTCACCGATTCCGTTGCTTCAAAGATTCTGCAAAGTGTCAAAATATGTGAAATTTCTTATTCAATCGATTAATCTCCCTTTGAAAATTTAAGTCCAAATAATTCTCAAACATTCACCGTTACGTTCTCGCTTTAATCTGTTTATGTTCGATGGTGTTGTCGTGCGGTTATCCTTGGGGGGTTGTCGGAGTCCGGTCCTGATCGGCGTCCGGTTCTCAGTTTCGAAGTCGGAAAATTCCGCGCGGTGGCAATTGTGATTTAAATAGAGAATACTTCTAGAAATTATGCTGAGTTATAGGTATAGAGCTGTGATCTAGATGTTGAAAAGAGTGAATTCGCATGTTACGAGGAATTTTCAAAATGTAGGGAATAGGTCGTTTATTTATTTTCATATTTCCAAATCTAATTTGGTAACATGTATTTAAAATTCTACCCTCCTTCCATCATGTGTTTATCAAGATGTGATTTCTTCCACAAATAAAAGACTTATATTTCTTGACCCGATAAAATTTCTATAAGGGGCAAGGGAAAATCTACCTAGTCGCTCAAGGACTGCAGAAGGCTAGACATACGCTACAACTGAGTAAAAATATGACGCCTGTTTCTAACCCGAAATAGAAGCATGTAGTACATCTCCAACATAGATCATTCACCTTCCCAAAGCTTCCATGCGCTGTCGTTACAGGCTTATGCGAGCAGCCTAAGTGATTTCTCGCCTACAAAACCCCGTCACCCACCTTCAACACTCGTCTCCTTCAACTCCTTCAACAACAGAAGCTCCTTGGAATTCCCATCGCAGTAATGGACCACAACACGAGCAAAGAAGACTTTGATGGTCTAAGCCACGACCTAGCTAATACAAGCCTCTCGGAGACAACTCCTGATCACCCATCGCCATCGATCGATGTCACCAACGGCCCAACAAACGGAGGTTCTCCTGGCATTCTCCCTGATCGTCCCATCCAAGCAGAGATGACCGGCGTGTCAACAGATGGTGTTGATGCCCCTAAGATTCCTTTCGCATCTATTCCAGCAAATGTCGTGTGCGACGTTGCTCTGAAAGTCGGCACATCTCCTATGGAAGGTGCAGGACGCGGAATATTGGTTCAAGAGGACCTGTCTGCCCACAGTTTGATATTCACCATCAAGACTCCTCTTGTCAACATTGTAAGTTTTCTTTTCCCTTTCTGGGGGATTTGGATAAGGTTTGTTTACTGACCTCTTAGGTGCACGATCATTTCCAGAACATCGTTTGTGACAACTGCCTCACCGTCGCCTACACAACAGAAGATCCAAATTTCAAAGTCAAAGCATGCGGAGCTTGCAAGATGCTCTACTATTGTAACCAGGCAAGTCATCAAGTAATCCCTAGATCTAGACTCCAACTAATCAACTTGCAGAAATGCCAGAAACTCGCCTGGAAGCATCACCACAAATACGAATGCAAGACACTCATCAAGATGTTTGCTTCTAGTGGCCCTGGCGAGGGAGCCGAGAAACACATGCGCGGCGTGGTAATGCGGAGCAATCTCCGTTGCCTCATTCGATTACTGCAGTTTCATGCCAACGATGTTCTTTCGGAGGAGACCTGGAATGAAGTTCTTTCTCTTCAGAATATTGAATCAGGAGACGAAAAATGGCTCACCAGCGCGGAATGGATCGCCATGTTCACCACGAAGTTCACGGATACTAAGCTAGGCAGGAAATAAGTTCTTGGTTTACTCCGCAGAGTAGGTGGATATTCTGTGAAGTAACTCTAGAAGTAGGAATGCTGACATTATTAGATTGACATATCCCGATGGAAGATCCATGCTCCCGCTTTGAGGAAATCCCGATCTTTCATCCTGAAATTTGGTCCATTCGCTGTTGTGGGCGAGGTCTTTGATCCGTTCTTCACGCTCTTGTAAGTTCTGGCTTTTCCAAGTATAAAAAGTCTGGAGAACACAGCCTCAACAATGATCTCACCGGCTTCCATCTCATAAATCCTGAGAAGACATTGGCTGACTTTCTCATCGTTTAGGAACCACAACTGCGATCCTTCCGCTTTATGGGTCGCCGAGGGATCCGAAATCCGCATCCGGGCAAGAAGACCGATCAAGGCCGGAGAGAAAGTCACCATCAGCTACGGTCAGCTACCACACGATCGCAAGCTACGAAGACAAGTTTTGGAAAAGGGCTTCGAGTTCATTTGTACCTGTGACTACTGCAAGAACGATCCCTCACCATCTCTTCCCGAAGGAGCTCTCCGAAAGTAGGCCCTGGAACTGGCAGACATCCAAATCATCCCTATCACAGCGTACACCAACCCGGAACTTCTCCCCAAAATTGAAACAACCATCGGAGAGATCCTCAAGAGCGGATGCGGCTACGGCGTACATCCCATGCGAGCCCTTCATCACCAGGCAATTAAACTCCACCTAAGTCTAAACGAGAACCTCTCAGCACTCAAAAAGGCCCTCCGAGTTTACTTCCTCATCGAGCCCTGCATGTCACCTCCCGAGCTGCCAGAACTGCGTCTCAATACCCTCTACATCATCGTTTCGTTCCTGAGTCCTGGAACCTCTACATTTGCAGGGAATGCTCCTCCAGAAGATGTATTCATGGCTGTTACCGATCATTCCTTCATCTTTGCGCGAAGCTGGCGGGGGAATATCAGAGGATTCTGGGGGTTGATACTAAGGTCGCGAAGTTTGAGAAGGCTCGTTTTGCTGCGTTGAAGGAGGGGCGTGATCGTGTTAACGTGATGAGGGGTGAGGAGGGGTTTGTGCCTTTGAGCCTCAGTAAGGAGGAGAGAGATGGGTTTGTGGGGGATATGACTGCGATTTTTGAGTGGGCTGAAGTTCCGGTTTGGACGGAGACGAAGATTTTGGAGGAGTTTCGGGGATGCTGAGTGATGTGAGGGATTTGGAGTTTCTGGATGTTGTTCTTTGAAGGCGGCGCTGTCCCGATATTCCCCTGGGGGGTTTTCTTCTTCATGAATTGATTGGTCTAAGTGATAAGAATGGGTAAGAACCAAAATACGTAGGCTATCTGTTTTGGCGGCATGCCGTTTGCGCAGGAAATCGCATCATAAAATACCATGGTGTCGTATTTCTGGGGATTAAATCGTCTCGCACTGTGACTTCTGTTAATCCGCAATCAAGAGCGTTAACACTGTCTCATTACTTCACTCTTGCGCGGTCTTATATTGTCAACATTCTCTATCCACAAGTACTTCCAAGCCTCCTCACGCAGCACTAGACAATGGAGCTACTCTTGATCCGGTATCACTTCTGGGTAATTTTCCCTTTGACTGAACTTCCAAACACGCGTGCCATCTCCTCACAAACCCAGCCTCAGCTTCCTTCCTACTATTCGGGCCAAAGAATAGAGCAAGGCCACAAACGGCGCCTAGAATGTAGACGATGAGGACCGCGCGAGACGCAGTCTTCCCCGCAACGCCACCTAGATCTTTCTTCCAGACCTCCCCCAAATAGACACCGAGTCCCACCAAAAACAAACCCAAAGAGCAGTTTAAAAGAAGGGATGGCACAGATAACAGCAAGCACGAGTAAAAGCTTGCTTCCTTCCACTTATTCTCTTCTAAAAACTCAATAATGGACGCGTGGAGATCCGCCACCTCTTCCTCAGGAGCGGCGTGAGCCTTCGCCAAACGAGGCCCAATGATCTTTTCAAACTTGATCCGAGCAGCCTTTGGCGCAGGCTTGCTAAGCCAGCTACGTAGGACTTCAGTATTGGACAGGCGGCTCAGAAGTCTCGCCATTGTGGTGGAAGACCAGACTGAAAGACAGCCAAGGACAAGTGCGACGACGAAGCAAGCTGTGGCGATCCAGTGTACTGCACTCAGGTTCGCAAGGGCCAAGGCGGTAATGGCTACTTGGGCGATGATTGCTCCCGTGACGGAAAGCATTTGAAGCTCTGCCAAGGTAGATGTTTTGAATGCGAGGGCGTCTGCTGTCGCGGGGAGGACGGTTTGCTCGACTCGGTCCATTATGCTAATGGCAGACGGGAAAAGTAGAGAAGCGATATAGGCAAGGATGATTCCATGGTCGGCCCTCATGCGTTGGAGTATTGCATATCCATATGGGAGCGGTATGACGGGGAAATTTGAGGCGGGCTTGAAATATATAGATCCCCAGTAGTAGCCAATGAATGGTATCGTCTTGCTATCGAGGAGCAAATGCAGTCGAGATCGTACGGAAATCATCATTCAATGAAAAATTTCAGGTCTGCCATATTCATCGAGTAAAAGTTTGAAAAGAACCTGGGTTTGTTTTCAGGTTCAGCTGAGGCTGAAGATCTTGGCGCTTTAAGAGCGCCACTCGACGAAAGACGTTATCAGAACCTTCCACACATATTGCTTTCCTCATTGAAATTGTTGACAACATTAGAGCCTAAGAGCGACCGTAGAATAATAGAAGGAGGTGATCAGTCACTCGCTTCGCTCAGAAAGGGGCACCATCTGATCTTTTAAGTCCGAGCTCCTAACGCCGAATCTAATCTAATCTTCCCCCCACGTCTCCTTGCCAAAAAATCTTGAAACCTCAACTCCCCTACTCCACGCCCTCTCCCACCACCACGTACCACGCAGAAGCTCACCAAAAATGAAGCTCCTAACCCTCAACTTCCTAACCTGCGCCGTCAAAACCTGCAAATCAAGCAGCGCCTCCTTCCCCCTGCACCCAAAGGACTGCGAGCTAGTATCCGACACCATCGAGGCGAATCCGGAATTAATCTACAACATTTTACCTCGAATAGATTGGGTTGCTCTCTCTACCACATCCTCAGAAGTAAATATCCCTCCCCCTCCCCATTTCCTCTTCCTCTCCCTTCATAAATGAAGCTGATGAATGATGGTGGGAAATAGCTCGGATTCCCGACTCTGCCAGCGGAACCACCAACGAAAGAGGAATTGGAGAAAGACGAGAAGATGATGAAGGAATTACATACCCTGTTGCTGGAGACGCAGATACAAGAGGGCGGGTTGGTGTGTGGGAATTGTGGGCATGAGTTTAGGGTTAAGGAGGGGATTGCGAATTTTTTGCTGCCGAATCATTTGGTTTAATGGGTCGATATAAGGGGGAAGGGGAGGGGAGGGGAGGGGAGGGGAGGGGAGGGCGATGTGGGCTTGGTGATGGTGGTGGGGATTAGACACGGAAAGGAGGGGAGATGGTGATGGTGATGGTGATGGGGGATTTGTGGGAGTTTGATACCCTTGATATGGCGTTTGGGATGGAAAAGCAGAGGGTTTCACGATTTGGGATGCATTTGGGCGGCGCACTGCGACTCTATGGTGTCAAAAGAGATAGCAAGAGTTCATGTCCCAGCCCATGGGCGTTTTCGTAATCCGAGGAGTCCAGATTTTCGGCACAGCCTGGGCAGCTGGGTAAAAATCATAAGTCACAAAGTAGAATAAAGTATTGCCAAGTTCAGGAGAGAAGTCACATCATCAAAGCCCAATATCATGCGTCACGGATAGATCTATTCTTCCGCTCACAATCGCGCGACTTATGGAACCGCGTCCCACACATCATCGCCAGCTGCGTCTGCTGACGCCAATTGGCTTTCTATTCATACAAGGTCCAATTCCGAGTCCTCCCACTCCTCCGCTGATGAAGCAGCCCGCTCATCTGTCCCTCGTATTACCAATCAAAATATGTCAAAGATCAACGCCATGGAAGGGACTCGGTTGAAAGAGTACAAGTTTTTTTCCCCATCCCGCCAAACCACCCGCCATCTCAATGCATTCGCGTGAATAAAAAGACCAGATCAAAACCATTGCGCTTCGCCATGCAAGTGCAATAACTCCAGTAACAGAAGGGAAAGACGTCGAGTGGTCCATGGATTAAGACCCATGCGTGGAGGTAAATGTGGCGGTTGATATTAGTTGAGAAATCCTTTACATGCCACGGTGCCGCACAGGCAAGGAATACGATCAGTGCTCCCAATCTCACGCTCGAATTTGTAGTCGTAAGTGAGCTCCTCATCTGTTGTATTGTTAGTCATGTCTTTTGAAATGAATGGATGCAAACTTACTCATCTTGATATCGCGCAGCGCATAGATGACGATTCGCTTGCTCTTTTCCACCGTGATGATCTTGGCCGTGCAATTGGGCATACAGCTATGATTGATGAACCTGGCTATCCCACCCTTCTTGGTAGCATCAACGACGGTATTCTCATCGATACGGAAAAGATAACTACTTCCGATGCCGCTCTTGAGATATCGGATCTCACGAAGATCCGCGACTTGTTGCCGAACCTTCTCACCGACGTACTCGATGATCATGTCGTTGACTGGGATGTTCTCCATAGCATATAAGCCCCAGTTGTGGATAGCTGAACGAGCGAACTTAACGGGCTTCTTACGCTTCTTGAGCTGGTTGAATCGAAGAACATCTGAATCCTCACCAAGAGCTTGCTTTTGAAGTGAAAGATCAGCGACGTAACGACGATTGTTAACACGACTAGCTCGGGAGTTGCCCTTGGCGAGAAGTTTCTCAGCGGTGACTTTGGCAGCCTCTGCAGCCTCAGCCGCAAAGTCCCTGCCAGCCTTTGTCGCTTGTGCTTCGCGTTCTTCACGTGCTTTCTGGACCTTGATACGATGGGGCAGGTAGAGCGACTTCTCAGAGTTGAGAATCTTCTTAGTCCCTTCGGTACGGGCGCAGCCGGTTTCGTTCGGAACATAATAGCCTTCGACATGCGTCTCAGTTGTAACAGGACCCTTGAATCCGTCACGGTTGAGGGCTTTGATATCCTCCTGCAACCAAGTCCAGGCATCCACGCTCGCCAAAGTGGCGGGTTTGGTTGGCTGGAAAGCACCCAAAGCAGTTGGCTCGTCTTCGTCATCTTTGAGCATGTTCTGGAGACCATCAATATCGAGAATATTGTCGAAGTCGTCATCGACAGTTGATCGAGGCACCTCAGCTGACATGCCCCACTCAACCGATGTTTCGATCGGGGCACTTTCCATGATTGCATCCTCATCATCTGCGATCTCAGCGCTGGGTTGACGAAGAAGCTCATCCATGTAGATGCCTTCCTGTTGCCTCTTAAGTGCCTCTCGCTCTTCGAAGATCTGTTTCTTAGACTTCTTCTTCTTGGCTTTGGCAGCTTTCTTCTTGCTCTGTGCAAGGGCATCCGCATCGTCCTCCGCCTTGATGACCCCGTTAATATCTGGCATAGGAGTATCTTCATCAACGGTGGAAGCTGAAAGCGGAAATTCGCGCTCGATCTTATCGGCGCCAATGCCAAAGAGTTCTTCATCTGTCTTTTTCTGGCGCTTGAGAGCAGCTTCGACGTGCAGCTCAAGTTTCCGCTTCTTTGTTGGAGCTATCGGCTCACCCACAACAAAATTAGCCTCACTCGCAGAATCATCATCTCTGGTGTCGACTGATCCAGACCCGTCCTTAGGGAGCCCAGCAACCTGAACATCGCTTTCCTCATCATCGGAAGATTCGTCATCTGAACTCATTCTGCTGCGTGGTCTTGAATCTGGCTCCTCGGTATAGACTGCCCTGGAACGGTTTTCCGTATCATCATCAGAGTCGTCATCAGATTCTATCCATCGGTGGGCCAATGGTCGTACAACAGCTTTCCGGGCTTGTGGCCGTGCTCTCGCGAATGGATCCTTGAAGCCAGCATTCTTCTTCTGCCCTCCTTTGGCCATCCGAATCCGTCCCAATGCAGCCAAGTTGACCTTGGATCCCAACGGACGCCGCTCATTTTCCAGACGAGAATTTGGTGTACCAATGGGGCTTTCATCTAAGTCCTCATCCTCATGAATCAGCGGAAGCTTCAAGTCCTTCGGATCTGCGATGTTGAACTTCCGCCTTTTTGCAACATGGTTCGCGGGGTCCATAAACGAATGTAAAATTGGAGACGCAATCTTGGTTCGAATGTTCTTCAACAATTGATCCTTCAACTCTTTCCGGATCACTTCGATCGCTTCCCTAGACGGATCAAAATTCTTTGTCCGCTCCTTTCGCTCTTCTTCCAAATCGGCTTCTTCTTCTTTCCTGCGAGCTTCTTCATCTTGTTTGTCTCTCAGTTCATGGTCCCTGCGAGTGGGACTGCGGCTGCGTTTCCGAGCAGAGTCCGATACCCTGCGCGCAGATGATCGAGAACCATTCGTTCCATACAAGTACATTTTCATCATCATCTCGTAAGTGAAAAGAGGCGTGCCATTTGTAGCCCTATAACATCGTTCCGCGTCCGCTCTGCCATAGCTGTTATTGGGGAAAATGACATAGTAGCCATACCGATCGAATTGGATATCGAAGTCTCCAAAGAACCGCAGGCGTTTCCGCAGATGTGGAACGGTGGCTGCCAGAATTGGGACAGACTCCTTGGAAATGAAGAGGTATGGCTCGCGTTCGAGTTTCAAGGACAGGGGTTCGTCGCTATCGAGCATTTGCTGAGCTCTCGGTTTTGTAGGAGGGGCAAGAGGGGTAGCAGGTGCGAATGGCGTGCGGACAAGGGGTCTCGCCGAGTATGCCGCAGGCCCTTTCGGAGCGGTCGGTGGCGGTCCAGATGTCTTGACAGCCTCGACAGGCTTCGGAGGGGGAGCTGTGACGGCTGCAGGCAGAGGTTCCGGCTTTGATGAATTCAGCGCACTCTCCAGCATCCGCCGACTCCTGTTTCCCTCTGGATCAAATGAAACCTTGATATTCCTGCTACCAATGCGACTTCCATTTCCTTTCACCACCGCAGTCTTCGCGGCTTGGATCGCTGTAATGGTTTGGCCGCCTCTAGCTACCTTGTCTCTATAGCGAAATGTGCCAAATCCCAAGCAACTGCCAGTTTCTGGGTGGAGCTTGTTGCTGCTCTCTGCAATCTCTCCAAAGCTTGCAAAATGCGCCGTCAAATTCGCGAAGTTGTGAAGGGGGTCAAATCCCATCACCACGATCTGCGTAGGCGGCCCAGGGCCCAGAGAGGTCCTTGGGTCATATCTGTAAGGCCGGAGCAGTTCTGGCGCATGCAACAATTGCGATTTCGCATTGTGAAAATTGGTGTTGATGTAGCCAAGTCTGCCACCTTTGGCCAATCGCGGATCCGCTGGGGGGACGTCATCTTCATCCTGCAAAGCTATTAGCTAGACATTCACACAAGCAAGATGACGCCCCCCGCAGATTGTATACATACCAAGCCAAAATCCTTATAAGTCGGTTTCCCGCTCTTCTTCTTACTAGATGTGGAGTATTTATCGAGGGCGGGGTCGTATGTACATATGCTGCCCTTTATACCTCTATTAGGATCGCGAGCGAAGATTCGCGCAGGTGGAGGGGTGTGATCTGCAAAGGCAGGTTCCGCGTGTGGGGTATCATATTGAGCGACATCTTTCTCGGCGGCAAGCCCGCTGGAGGGATCGCTGGTTTTCTGCTGATTCGGACTGGACATGCGCATTGGAGATGAATCGATATTCGTCAACGGCGTCAGACTGCTAACATTCCGCGAGGAGCCAAAAGTCGACATGTTGGACTGAGGAGCAGCGGGGGCGCTGAAAACAGAAGATGCAGTGCTGGCATGAGAGCTAGCCGAGCCTACACCGTTGAGGAGATCGCCTTGTAGAGATTCGTTATCGTCTGCCTGGTAGACAGCGGTATCGGTGGAGTTGATATTGCTCTCGCCAGCAGCAGGTGCAAGGGGAACATTGCCCGCGCGTGACTGCAGAGGTGCCGCCGGAGCATCAGCAACAGGCTTGATACTCGGCGACCCCAGCACCTGGGATTTGACCTTTTCTCGCTCCTTGGCCTTGTCTTTAGCAGCCCGAGGGGCAGACGGGAAAAACTGCGCGAAGCTCGCCCCTGACGCGCGAGACATCGTGGGACAGTAAACAATCTACCTCACCCTCCGCCTGCCAGCCAACATCTCTTGTGTGAATATCAGCGAGCGACGGCATGCATTTAGGAAGATGGGCGACGATGGCCGGTGTGTACGCGCAAAAAGCGAGGGAGGAGATTCACGCGACTCCTCCTGCCGAGGGCCTTGATGTTGTTGCGCGCTGGCTGCAAAGAGGGCAAAGGGACTGGAAGAGTTGTCGCAGAGGAATAGCGAGTGATGGAGAGTATGCGAGAATATTGTTGAGGCCGATGAAGAGTGCGGAGATGGGTTGTCGTGGTCTTTGAGGAGGAGGTTGACGTTGTGAATGGGAATGTTCGAAGTTCCATGGCTAAAGATCCAGGCTCATAGGCTAACCGCATTTGGTCGTCTAATTCGAAAAGCTGAGCACAATTCTAATTTTATGCGGTAATAATGCTATCTAAGGGTGAATAAATACTGTAGATATTCCATTTCACGTTCTCCTTCAAATCTGTCTATATAACATGTTATAGTCTTATGCTGTCGTCTTGTTTACTGCCTTAGATCTGATGAGATCAGGTACACAGTCGCCGGCAAGGATCTTGCGTCACTACGGTGAAGCGAGACATTTACAACGCGCAAGTGTCACGAACCTTTCGCGCTTTGATATTCAAGTACCACCGCGACAGGATGCTATTCAGGACTCTAGATACAGTCCTGATTCCAGTCTCGGCCCTGCGGCTGATGCTGCCAGCTTGCAGAATCTTTCGTGGCTTGAGAGGCTGACGTTGGGTGGCAAGGGCCCCTGAGCCCCTTTTAGTACCTAACACGTGCATTACTTTAAATTGTTGATATTCCTCATCGACTCTGTTGTCTATACCATCGTTTATTTAAGTTTGTGTTTCTGTGGGCTAGTCTATCTGCTCCCGCCGTGATGCAAGAATTTGAATTTTTATTATGGCAAAGGTCACGGGGCAGTCCACTTATTTCCTTCAATACGCTCAGGAATACGCCCGAGTCTTACTTAACTCATACTCGTCTTCATTTTCGAAATCTTGTTTCACTATCTTCCTTACCCGCTTGAAAAGTACCTCACCTACTCAAGTAAGATGGCCGAACCTCTTGTAGTACTTGTCACGGGCGCTGGCAGAGGCAAGTTCGATACTCCTCGCTTGAGACCCTAAATCTGATGCTCCAGTGTAGGCATCGGATTCGCACTGGCAAAAGCCTATCTCGCACGTCCAAACTGTACTGTAATCGCCAGTAGCCGCAAAGAATCTCCAGAGTTGAAGGCGCTTCCCCTTGGAAATAGGTCCAAGCTACTCCCAATTACCATCGAGAGCTCTTCCTTGACAGACCCTCAAGAAGCCGTCGAAGGCCTGAAAGCCGCAGGAATTCATCACATCGATACCATCACCGCCAACGCAGGAGTAAGTCCAACAGTCCAACCCCTAGAGACCGTCGATCCAGCAGAGGTATCATCCACTTTCCAAATCAACGCGCTCGGTCCCCTGGTTCTATTCCAAGCCTTCAGACCCCTTCTAGAGAAATCGCAGAATCCGAAATGGGTATCAATCAGTAGCGCCGCCGGTTCCATCGGGTCTATGGGGGCTTTTGGATCTCATATCGCGCCTGCGTATTGCATTTCCAAGGCTGCGTTGAACTGGATTACTTTGTCGGCGCATTGTGGTAATGAATGGCTGACTGCTTTTGCGGTTAACCCGGGGTGAGTCTTTTGAATTCGATGGTTTGTATTCGATGGGTTGGCTGATTGAGCGGTAGACTTGTTGCGACTGATATGGGGAATAAGACGGCGAAGATGTTGGGGTTGGAGAAGGCGCCTTGGACTCAGGAACAAAGTGCCGGATTCATCATTGATCTGGTAAGTCAAATCGTACAAGTAGACTCTTGTTGAATCAGAGAAACTGATTTACTTCAGATTGATAAAGCCACCCGGGAGAGTACGTCTGGGAAGTTCATCGATGCAATCAAGGGTGGGGAAATACCATGGTGATGCTATACATCTAAGACCCTCTAGCAATTCTAAACCTCTTTGTTTCCTTGAGCAAACTCGCCGCGTGGTTCAGTCGTCCCTTAAACCAAGCGCTTCTCTTGAAGTATTTCTCATCATTAACTGCTTAAAGAAGTTTGCTTTTAATTTCAAACTTGTGCGGACGGAAACGATGTATTATTAAGCAAAACATGCAGATATGATGTCTTTTCACCTCAGTATTCTGTCATCGTCGGAAGTCGGGTACTTATGCCAGATACGTACTTCACCCCACCAAACCATGCAATTTTTCCTCGTGTCACTGGAGGACAAGGAGCCCGACCAAGAACCAGCCCGCCTGACAGTCGACAAGAGGAAAACGATGGGCCAGCTAGCGCCGCAAAGATAACGCGATGCTCATCATAAAAATACAACGTGGGTTCAATGGGGAGAACACCGTAGTTATTACTTGTAGGCGAGAGTGGCATAAATAGTCACCTCTGGGATAGATTCCGAAACATCTCACATCATCTTCATAAGAACGTCGCAGCTTTAATGCCTCTACCTGCCAAGCGTGTTGCCGTGATAGGCGCAGGCATTTCCGGTGTATCTGCAACCGCCCATCTTAAAGCTTCGGGGCTACAGGTCACCCTATTCGAACGCACTGGGACATCGGGAGGAGTTTGGTATTTATCAAGTGGCATTTATCAGGAAAAGGCTGACGGATCATCAGGGTTTTCGATCCCCGAACTGCACCAGAGCCTGCTTATCCGTCAACTTTGCCCTCTGTAGCGGAGACAGCATATTATGAGGATGTTGCAAGCCTTGAGAGAAGAGGTGATGAGACTGAACTAATCGAGCGGGTGAGGATTCTGCATGCTCCTCCGGGGTGAGTGTTGGCATCAATGGATGTTGAACTACAGAAGCTCACATCCTTATTAGGCCATGCTATGAATCACTCAAAAATAATGTCCCGACAGGACTAATGAAAGTTACTCTTAACTCATGGCCACCAGGAACTGAGGCAATTGTCAAGCACAATGTTCTTGCGGAGTATATCCAAGATACGGCGACAAAGACTGGAGTTGACGAAGTGGCGCAGTTCAATACAAAAGTGGAAAGTTTGTCAAAAGAAGGAGAGATTTGGAGAATTCAGACTTCAACTTTAGAGGCGGGAAGATTTCAAAAGATCATCAGACACTGGGTGAGTGATCACCCTGTTATGAAGAAAAAGATGAAAAGCTAAGTCTTTCCAGGAATTCGATGCTGTTGTTGTAGCCTCTGGCCATTATCATGCGCCCAAAGTGCCAAATATTCCTGGCCTCAAAGAGTGGAAGAAAGCGTGGCCGTCAAGAATACAGCATTCAAAGAGATATCGAAATCCTCGAGGGTATGAAAGCAAGGTACATTGAGATCCCCACAATATAATAGCACCCAGAATAACCTTACATGGCACAGAACGTACTTTTAATAGGCGGTAGCACTTCCTCTTTTGACATCTCGAAGGACTTGGTGGGTATCGCCAAAAATATATATCAATCAACTCGAGGTGGCGAGTTCGATCTCCCAATCTCGATGCTTCCCCCAGAAGTGAAGCGTGTCCCCGAAGTTGCATCATTCCAACTTAAACCGCACTCCAGTGCTACCCTAGAGAACGAATCCATTCCTGGAACGGTAACTTTGGTCGATGGACAGATTCTCACCAATATTGACAGAATTATCATCGCTACTGGATATTACTGCACATTTCCATTCCTTTCCGAGTACCACGTCGATTCTGTACCGCCATCTGAAGCAGATACAAAGGTACTAGTAAGTGATGGCACACAAACCCATAATCTGCATAAAGATATATTCTACATTCCGGACCCTACTCTGGCATTTGTCGGCGTCCCCTACCATATCGCAACTTTCTCGCTCTTCGACTTCCAAGCCATTACAGTAGCCGCTATCTTCTCTGGCAAAGCTCATCTTCCATCGGAAGCAGATATGAGAGCAGAGTATAATGAAAAACTTGCGAGAAAGGGTGCTGGTCGATCTTTTCACAGTTTGAGGGGGCAGGATGTGGATTATGTGGATGATCTTCTGGCGTGGATCAATAAGGATATAGTGGCTGCTGGAGGTGATCCAGTGAGAGGACATACGGATGAATGGAAGTATGAGTATGCACTGCTTGTTGAGAAGTTCAAGGATGTTTATACTCCAAAGCCCAAGGTGGATGTCGAAGAAGAACATGGGGGTCCACCGACGGTTATTGAACCCATCGGGGTGCATTAATTGGAACCAGTTTTAAAGATACTTCTATGAAAAAAGCGACAGTAACCATACTTTCTGAAATATTCTGAACTCTCGTAATTTCATTGGAGCTCAAAACGTAGCTGAGGCGTTGTATATTATTTCATGGTCGCCCCGCCCCCTTTAATAAGCGAAGGCTGTTGATTCCCCCCACCTGACCTTTCCGCACAATTACAATGTACATGCGGCTACTAACCTCTTCACCCTTAGTTCTTTGCTCGAGTCCAATCTACGAATGCTACTGGCCCGTCAACTCACAAATACAGCTCCCAGAATCTTTCCTCCTCTCCCAGCTTGCACCAAAACACACATCCGTAGCCCCCTTCGATCACCCGGATCTTCAAACACTACTTTTCCACTACGGTACTGGCCAATAACCAACAGATCCCTCACCACATTCCTATGCGGTAACGTAACGCCTTTATTCTCACCCCTAAGTATGTCCACATCAGCCGGCTGCCCCTCATACCAGACAGCCAAAACCTCCGCCTTGTTCCAATCTCGGTTCTCCTTCACGCTGTCGATTTCTATCATCCGTCTACCCTCCCGTGTTACAATAGTCGTCTTCAACTCTGGCCCTCTTCTCTGACCATCAGAGAGTACTCGGGGCAAGTCCCGCCACGAAGCAATCGGCCGTGCACCACCATCAACAATCACTTGCGGCGTATATACACTTCTCTGTCCAAGAAAAGCTGCGTAATCTCTCTGTCGCTCATCCCAGCGTTTGTCGCCGAATGTGTCGACCCAGCCGAGACGGTCCCAGTATGTGACTTCGTATGTCAGGAGCAGAATCCTGGGGTCGTTGGAAAAGTTGGAAATGAGGAAGGCGTTGGTGGGGGGACATGAATCGCAGCCTTGGGATTGGAACAGCTCGAGGACTGTGATTTGGGTGACTGAAGAGGGCATACTATCGGTGTTGCTGTCAGGAAGTATGTTATGAGGAGTGGCCAGTTTGGGAGCCCCTGAGGGGTCCGTCCGGGTCGGTGGTGAGCTTCTGAAAATTTGGCGAAGGCTTTCCATGGTGTTTGGGGGAATCAAGTGATAGGTATAAGAACTTGAAAACTCTGAAATAGGACAATAAATATACCGTTTCGTCTTACGTCTTGCCCTGGACTTAACACAGTCTTACACCTAGGTGATTCTCCGATTCTGGGGTTTTTGAAATTGATATTCTGGTTTCAAAATAAATGAATTTATATTGATTACTTGTCTGAAATACTTTCTAAACTTGATTCCAAATTTTCTGATGGTGGTTGGAATCAAATGTGGCGCAGCATTCACAGCCGACCCTCTAGACCAAGATCATCCTTGGGAGCAATAAGCTTCTTTAAATTGGTGTTCAGATTGCTGGTCAAATAGATTAGACTTACACAGGACCTAGTTTTATTACATCTTCAACGTCTTCCGCAAAGCCCATTATAACTGCTGTCTAGTCTTGATTATCACCTTGGCGAAGCCCTTGAAGGATCACGATATTTAACCCTTTACATGATCTTAAGTATGTCATAAGCATGCTAAATCCCTGTTCCACTGCCCTGTTTTAAAATGTAAATGGCCCTGCGCGTGCTGCAAAAATTCTAGTTCCGTTTTCGCCGTCCGAGTATATAGTTAGCTGCAAGAAAAATGCCTAAGGTCTAGCACAGGAGCATGGAATGGTCTTGCTAAGTGCACTTTATTTGGCCTTGCAATAGAAAGATGCCCACACGAAAGATCGTCGAGTGCGTTTCTATTGCACAGTTTCAACATATAAGATCATCTCAAGACAACGCAAGCTTCAAATGGTCATTGAATTGCCTGAAGTGTCTATTCTCATGTACTATTAACGTAATTATCAGACCAGACGTATGATTTCTCGAACAACCTATGGAGCATTCGACAACTATAAGATATCCAAACTGCTATCCCCAAAGTCTTTGCTCTATACATCACCAAAGCCAACTCAAGATCACAACTCCTCATCCGGTCATCAACGCAAAGCTCCTTCGTTTACGAACGAGGAATCTACCATCCATCCCAACACGTCCGCACAATGTGGGTTGCAACCCATATGGGCTGCGAACGAAACCCCTAAGACTGCTCATACAGAGGCGAAAACGACATCCATCTGCAGTGGCCATGTCGTCCAACTTGCACACGGGGTTGGGTTGAGCCCAGACCCAGACTGAGACGGGGAGGTCGTCGAGATCGCAGTTGATTGAGAAAGTAAATATGAGCATTGTGGCTGGACTGGGGTTGAGGAGTGATGAAAATTGCTGGGAGGAACATGGTTGGGTTTTAGGTAAAGCGATGGGGGGCTTTACTACTGTAATTGAGGATAGGGTATCGAAAACTGCTGGTGAACATTGAACGAATTCATTCATCTTGTACCTTTTGTAACCAACGTGATCGTGCAGTCCTTGAACTTACACACATTTCTTTAATGCTACTCTCATTTTGCCAGCCTCCTGGTTACTCGTCTTGCCCCAGATGCAAATTCGTTTTGATATTTTAGTCAGGCATTTTGGTCGAATAATATTTATTCCGCCTCCAAGGCATAGCCTACCCCAGCCCAATACAAATCATTACCCCAATTTAGTAATTCTTACGATTATTAGCCAATAAGCTGAGCTCCCAAGCCTTAGCATTGCGATAAAAGGGAAACGCATATCTATGTTTGAGATACAATAATTTTCAAAAAGGTGCACCGTCACCACGACTGACAGAAGGACGAATAGGAAGAAGTGGGACAGGAGGAGCTGGTCGCCCTCCAGTAACAGATACCACGCTTCGTCTCCACCCCCGTCTTCTACACGCCACCCAAGCCGACACAATCGTAGCCACAGTCGCCGGGAGCCCGATCCCGATCCCACAGCCCAGAGCAATTTTATCACTATTACTTAATCTGCTTCCACCGCCCCGGATCGCAGCATCAGAAGTAGTAGTTGGTGCTGATATCATAATTACTGGCGAGCTCGAGCTTCTTGTCTGTATAGCCACCGCTGTACCGTTTGCAATAATCGCCACAGGCGTGGGAATAGAGGCGATGGTAAAGATATCGGACGCCGTCAGACAGCAACTGTAGTCATCTAGCCCATTTGTTTCGAGGCCCAGAGCACAGCAATACTTCAAGCCCGTTGAAATGCCCTCGCATGGCCGGACAGCTTCAGAGCCTGCATGCCATGGTACTGAACGACCATCACAGTAAATATCAGTACAACTTCTTATACCCCACATACGCCTGGGCAGGTATATAGCGGGAATACATATCAAACTCACGAAGACATTGATTGAAACACTCGCTCGCAGCCCAAGTACGGTCCGTACACGACGACCGCTGGTAATCTTTCACTGTACTGCCGTTTGCTAGAGAGTCTGTGTATTCGCATAGGCCGTTTGAATAGCAAGTCCCTCCTTCGCCGCAACATGCGCTTGAGGTGGTGTTGGATTGGCATGCGATGTCGGTGTTGGTTATGGTTCCGTCTGGGAAGAAGCACTGCGAGGCTGCCGTATGGGAGACGGAGCGTGAGAATAGTAAGAGGAGAAGTAGCATAGCTTTTAAGGCGTGGCTTGAAGCGTAAATTTTGGGATGGAGTAGTTTGAATATGCGCTGATCATTGGGATAGGAGATGGACTAGGTCCTGTTTAGATGTTCATACCTCAGACACTTATACCTCCTCATCCTCCGCGTCTTGATCCTATCGCTCAGCCTTATTGTACAGTATGGTGGCACAACATATCAATTTGGGGGCCTCAGCGCGTAAAGATGGATTTAGGATCTTGCAGCAAATGAAATGGAAATGAAAAAGCCACCCGGGCTGAAATTTCAGCCTCACAATCGGCGCTAGAGATAGACTGACTACTTGGTAGGTATCGTGGGATTTCTGGCTGAAACAATTTGATTTCTCGTTCTATCAAGTTCGAGCGGTCATGGAATTATTCGCTCTCAGCGCAGGTACACAATAAATATGAACAGAACGAAACAGCCTTGTGTTAACAGCAGCGGTCACCTCACTACTCTGTTCCGGTTAACGCCTTAAAACTAAGCTTGGACAGAATTCCTTTTTTGCTGTGTAGTAAAGGGGGAGATTTGGAGGAACAGAGAAAGCTGAAAAGAAGTACAATCCTGCGACCCTCGAAAATAAGATAGAAAAGACGAAGTCAGAATATGAGGGAAACACGCAATGAAGCGGGGGTCTATTCAGACAGAATTACATACATACAATAACAATCCATCCGTAACGTATATCAATTCCTATGCCCATATTAGGGGATCAATGCAACACCAAACGCCTCGTGTCCATTTTCCAAACCTTATTTAGTACTATCTCCTAGCGTCATAACAAACTCCTCCTCGTCATCTTCACCCCCTCTCAAGCAATCCGGCAACGCACCCCTCAATCCCGGCTCCAGCTCCTCATCATCAACCTCAAACGCCGATAGGAAAGCCAACTTGCTTTTCCATTCATCGTTCTCTTTTCCTGCGAAGTTGGCGGGCGTGATGGTGGTGTCTGAGCTTTGGCTGAGGTTGCTGATGCTTCTGGTCATGCCGTGCTCACGCTTTCTAAGCTGAGACGAGGCGGATCGGCCTTTCGTGTAGCCTAATGTGCTTCTTGAGGCAGCTTCCCCAACACTATTGCGGATGGTGCTAGAGCTTGAGAGCGGCAGAGGGGCGGGTTTTTGGCGGGAGAGGAATGCCATGGTAGGTTTGGTTTGCGGCTTGGTTGTCTTTGGTGGAGCGGCTGTGGCTTTTGGTGCAACAGACAGGGCTGAAGCGGCCTTCCGTGAGACGATGGTTCCGGGTGCCTTGTTCAAGTTGGTGGCGGGCTTCTTGACCTGCTCCTTTGGCTGCTCTGGCTTCTTGCGGAGGTGACGGAAAGTCTCTGGGACATCGCCTACGGTCCAGTCTTCCTCCATCATCTTCAGAATTCGTTCATCCGTATCCTTTGCCGACTTGGCGTAGCTTTCCTCCAACTCTCTCTCTAGTCTTGTTCGTCCTTGCGCATCGACCCTGTTGTGATAATGTTGCATCCGACCTCTCATCAGGTTGCCGCCCTTGACAGCATTGAGGTTGATGCAGCCCTCTGGGAAATCCTCCGACTCGTAAGGCCGATCTTTTGGCTTGGGTGGGCAGTATTCGACATCTCTCTCGGCTAGTGGACTCTCATCTCCATGTACTTCCAACTTGACTGTCTCGGCGTGTGTAACTTTCTTGGGTCGACGAGCGCTCGTTTGTTTGAGCTGGGTCTTTTCGAGTTCCTTTTCAGGAGCAGGTCCTGCAGGAGTCTGGAATGCTTTGGCTTTGGCATTCGTCGTCTTTTGGCCGAGAGGAGCTCGAGTTCGGGGACCTGAGGGCGTTAGTAAATTGCAATCTCTCTGTGATGTATTTGCATACCCATTGGAGTCACAAAGGCATTTTTATCGAAAGTCGCGACCTTCTTTCCGCCCGTCATCATATTCTCTAATCCCTTCCCCTTGCCCGACTTTCCTCCAAATCCAGCCGGCGCATTTTCATCGTTGAGGGGAATCTTCAAAGGTGTTTTGGGGTATTTGTTTCCTGGTGTCTTTGGCTGCAGACCTCTGGTGCCCTGGTTCAAGGGCTTGGAAGCCGCCACAGTCTGGTGGCCATGGACCAAGTTCTCCTGGTCGCGAGCGGCCAGCATTTCGTAGATATTTTCGTAGCAGCAGTAATTAATCGATGGAGTCAGTATTGTTACATGGCATTTCGGTGACTGTAAAAGGTGAAGGGATTCCCAAAATAATAATAATGTTAGAATACGGTAAATAATGTAATTTAGCGGGGTTGTTACGGCAACAGCGACGGTCACCGTTTTTGGAAGCCGCGACCCCTGTGCGCAGCGCTACCACACGAATGGAAATCGGCGTCGTCTGTCCCAAACGACTCTGCTACTCTACTCAGCAATAAAAACCTCCTGACCACGCAACTCTCTTTTCTTACGACACATCACGAATCCACCATAAGCAGAATCTCTCTTTTTATTTGAAGATACCCAGATACTTCTCAACAACACAAAACAACCGCCACGATGGATCGCATTAAGGAGGTAGGTTATCCCACCACACAACCCCGCCATTTGGTGATGGGCCAGCTCCCAAGCAGCCACAACTGCACAACGACCCCCTGTCCGCATGAGACACCTGCTAATGGATCTGCTCGAATAGAAGATGAACTCGCTCCGTGTCGAGGCCGACGAGTCTGCCGCCAAAGTCGAAGACCTCCAGAAGCAAGTCAAGACGCTCGAGCAGGAGAACCTGCAGAAGGAGCATGAGATCACCTCGCTCCAACACAAGAACACACAGCTGGAGACCGAGGTTGAGACTTTGGAGACAAAGGTCAAGGAGCTGAAGTCGGCGGCTGAGGATGGAACGGGTCATCTTACACAGAATGAGGCGCTTCAGCGAAGACTGCAGCTCTTGGAGGATGAGGCCGAGGAAGCTGATAAGAATCTTCGTGAGACGAACGACAAGTAAGCGACCTCAACATCCATTTTTATGATCTGCGGCGGTGGATTGAACCTATTGTGGATAATACTGACATCTCTGCAGGCTCCGTCAAACAGATGTCAAGGCTGGCCACTTCGAACGCAAAGTCCAAGCTCTCGAGCAAGACCGTGACCAGTGGGAGTCAAAGTACGAGGAGATGTCCAAGAAATACGCTCAAGTGCAAAAGGAGCTGGAAGATTTCCAAGCCGAGATTGGCAACATCTAAGCTTAGGATTCTATATGTGTTGGTGGGGATGGTGGATTGTGTGAGACGAAGCTCTGGACGATATTCTCGCGCAGTATTAGAACGATGGATGGCCACCAGGAACGGACAGGTGTAATTGCAGTCGGGCCTCGTATGCGTTGGCGGTGGCACACTGATTCTATGTCGAATTGCTTGGTTGTTGATGAGGTTCATATCAACGAATTTACATACAATACCGTTGCTTCTTAGGTCACAGCTGTTTTTGCGTGCGAATGGCATGGGATTTTCATAACATTGACCAGGCCATTAATTCCCTCTCCGAGCATCTGCTTTGGCTTTATTCCCAGCTTTCTGCTTCCCTCTAGTAACCTTCCTCTCGGCCTTACTCTCATACCTAAATTTCTTCTTCGGCGCCTTCTTAGGCCACACTTTCTTCGCCTTCTCCTCCGTCTCCACTAACTTAGGAACCTCTTTCTCCTCATCGTCCTCGCTATCCTCCCCCTTACTCTTCTTAAACCCATCTTTCGAGATATCCACCGCTTCGACAGTGACAGTCGTATACCGATCCTCATCCACATACTCCTCTTCATGATCCAGCGCCTCCACTGCTGCTGGCACATCATCTGGTATTCCCTCCCATGTATCCTCCTCACTTTCTATGCCTGGATCCCGAACTTCTCGTAATGCGCGGTTGACGGCTTCAACGTGCTCTTCTAGTTCTTGTTTCCTTTCTTCTCTCAACTGTAAATCCAAGCATTAGCCCAATCCCAATGCCCATCCCCACCATACCCAATCCCAAATCCTCACACGACAGAAAGTAAAAGAAAACGTACCTGAGCACGTATCCTGACCCTCTCCTCCCTCTCTTTCTTCTCCGCCTCCTCCCTCGCCTTATTCGCCCTCGCCACCTTCCGCTTATGAAACCCCGTCAGGTAATCGGCGCGCGCATCGTTGTCGAAGCTGATTTCTTCGATCTTATGCGTCGTTTTTCTCTTTTTGGAGGGAGGGCCGCTGGAGAGCAGGGTTTTGCGGGGACGTGGCTTGAGGAAGATTGCTGGTTCTGGGGCCATTTTTTTTTGGTTTGTGAGGGAAATCAGAAATCGTGGTGAGGTTCGAGATATAATTGTGATGGGTTTGGTATGCAGGAAGATTTATTTTTTGGAATGGAGGGGCTTGGGCGGGCAGAGCGGGGCGGAGCGGAGGGAGCTTGGCGCCGCGGCCTGTGAGGTGAGAGCTTGACTTCAAGGCTGCGATTACGATTCTCGAGCTTGGGAGGTCGAAGCATCACCAACAACACAAAATGCGTCTCCACACAACAGCTGCTGCGTTTGCGGCTTGTTTATCGACCGCGCAGGCATTTAAAGATACTTCGCCTTTTCTGCTGTGGTCTTCTTCTCCGTAAGCTTCGAATGCTGCCTTGAAGATGGAGTGAGAGGGAGCTTGCTAACGGATGCAGATTACCATCACGATTCGATGAACGACCAGAGCAATTACAATCTGCGGAGAAAGTTTTAGGGGACGTGAAGGATATACTAGGGGAATGCAGCTCGAAAGTCTACTACATCGTCCCGCAACCGTCTACCTCTTCTGCGGACCTAAAGACCAGTGCACCGCATTTGAAGGCCGCGGTCGCGGATAAGAGTGTCAAGGGCCGGTATACCGTCTCTGAAGTCGTTGGATTAAAAGCGGGTAGTTCAGCGGAGTTGGTTTCGACGTTGGTGTCGAAATGCGGTGCTGTGCCAATGACCCAGGCGGGTGTTGAGCAGGAGAAGACGATGTTTGTCGAATTTGAGACTGGAGTCGGGGAGTTGGGTCACATTGGTACGTTTTCTGCTATCTGAGTGTTCTTCTAAATGTTATCAGTTGTGTCTTTGGCTAATAAATTGGAAAAACAGATGCAACAGAACACGCCAACCTCTTCGACATGCTTCCCCATACCTTCCCTTACACAGTTGTCTACCTCACCACACCCAACCCGCATCCACAACCGTCCTCTGTACCACACGAAGAAATGCTCTACGAGCCTGCGTTTGAGGAGCCGGTGCATATGGATCTGAAGAGGCAGCTTGTAGCGAGAATTCCGCCCGGGACGAAGAGTAATGATACGAGGCCGCTTTTTGAGAAATATCAGTTTTTTACTCCTGGTATGTTGCTTCTCTTTCCCCCTTCTTTCGTCCCTCCGTTCCCAAACTGCAAAAGGGAGATATAGGGATAGGTGCTGATAGAAAGGAAATAGGTATATTCATGGGCATCCTAGTCGGTCTCGTAATGCTAGCTCTGTTGAGCGTGGGATTGAATGCTATTTCCAGCTTACAGGTATCGTATGGGGCTTTTGAGAAGGAGATGGGACCTAGTGCGCAGAAGAAGGCTCAATAAGAGACGAGTAGGTAGCCCGGGTAGATTGGACTGGAGTTTGATCCGTATTTGTATTGTATGAATGGGTCGCGTGTGTATTAAGTAGCAATTGCACAATGGCTGGGTTGTCTCACAATGGAATACTTGATGAAGAGAGAAATACTATGAGAATCATTCTGTCCAAAAGCATTACTGATTGTGTGTGGGGTTCAAAATGCCAAAGTGAAGCTGCGTTAGTAGAGCGTAGTGTCCAAAGAAGCAAGTTGAGGCGTCCCAGCATGGAAATCAGGACGTTCAAATTTCTTCCAAAATCTCTGTACAATTGAAACCCTTGGGTATTTGGCTGAGATACACCCTTATCTCAGCAATGAACACAGAACACATTTTAATGACCCCCCAAAAACGCCTCGCCTCCCGTGCTACAATTCCTAAACTCCGCCCATATGCATTTTCTATCTGACTTTTCCATCTCCCTCCTACTTCTCAGGTGCATCCGGCAACCTCTCAACGGCATACTTCCCCCTCGCAACACTAACGATCGGCACACCGGGAATCTTGCGTATGCGGCGCTTCAAGTCGCGATCGTTGGTTGCTACGATGTAAATCCGGGATTTCATGCAGCGGTCTACTATGCAGCTGTGGTACGTCAGCACTATCCCATATCATCTAAAAGAACAGATGAAAGAAAGCAAGAAAGGAGGAAAAGGGAGAAAAGAAGGGGCCCGCTAGTGCGGAGGAAGGGGAGCCCGCTGGCACGGGGGGACATACTCGTCTGCATAAACGCCTTTATGATCACATTTCAAACGTTCCCAGCGCTCGTCTCTGGCGATTCGGAGGGCGATACGGTAGCGGGGGCCGAGTTTCTCGAGTTCGCCCATTACGCAGGAGGTTATGACGGGTATTGCTTTTGCTGTATCGTATTGCAATTAGCATTATTTCCCATAATAAACTTGGGCAGAAAGCCAGTCCTAGAAACACCCCACCTGCCCCTCTCAAATATTCAAAAAACATACCATAAAAAGTATCCATCAACGTCTCCAACAACGGCAACTTCCTCTGCACAGTATGACTCAAGAAATTCGTATCCACAAGCACGCTATACGGTGGCACGAGAGCAGTGTTGTATTGGAAGAAGAGCGCGGAGGACATTTGGGGAACTTCGCGGACGATTTCCGTTCCTTTGGCTTTTTCGACTGCTTTGGAGGCTTCTTCGGCTTTGGAGGCGGTTTTCTTGAGGCGGGAATCGTTTTGGCCGATTATGCGCTTTACCTGTGGTGAGGGGGAGGGGTTAGCTTTTTGGGGATGGAGGGGAAAGGGAAGGGGAAAGCTTACGGCGCCGAATTTGCGGGTTTTTTTGGCGGTGCCCATTGTTGTGGTTGAAGTTGGGGAGATGAGGTGTAGATGTCTTTGTGTGGAGTTGAAGTGTGAGGTCGTGGTGGTGGAGAGCTTGGATCTTGGATTTGGATGAGGCTCAAGAAATTGTCGAAATTCTCGTATTCTGCCACTGTTCGTCGATCACCACCTTGGTTTGGGCCAGACACAAAGCGGCACTAGTTTCTGCCGCTTTCGAAGATGCAACGAGTTAAAATTCGGTGCCGCTTTTTATCTCCAATGCGAGTCTGGTTGCCGTGTCTACTATATTTAGACTGCCCGCTAATCTGCATCGAGCATGAAGAACGCAGGAACTGGCAAAGCGCGTGAGGAGAGCGAGGACCAACACGAGAGTGAAGAATCAAGAGATTTCCGTTTCCATTACCATTGAGGGGAGGATAGAATACGGATTGTTCTCTTCTACTACACTCGCTTCATTCTCACTTCATTCTACTTCAGCTTCTATCTACGAGTGGGACATTGTCAGATCCCTTGTTTTGAACCTGGCGAAAAGGGGAGCGACCTGTTGCGACGACTCTATTCGAGGCAGGGCAGGCACGACGACCGCCAAGATCACGAAAGGCGGCGACTTGCGAGAATCTCCCACATCAGCAGGATAATTATCAACATTCACATATTCCATATAAACATACACCATGAAGTTCTTCCTGATAGCAGCTCTCGCGGCGGGAATAGTCTCAGCGCAGGATTCCTCGGCCGGAGGCGTTCTACCCAACCTCTCGACAGCGACACAGACACAAGCATCGACGACAGGAAATACGAATACACCAGCGAGCACAGGAGGCTCTAAAACAGGCGGATCAACAGGTGGCTCGACGACAGGAGCAGCTTCGTCAACGAAAGCCACGACGGGTGTTTCAATCACAGGCGGTTCATCAGATACAGGCACTGCTACATCGATACCATCCATCACAGGCGATGCCGGCTCGACTGATGGAGGAGCTCTTCCCTCCGGACTACCCACACTCTCTGGCGCCTACAAAATCGTCCCAGCTTCCGTCCCACCAACCCAGAACGCACCGTTCATGCAACAATCCTCTCTGCCCGAAGGCACCGTCTTCATCATCGTAGCCGCCATCCTCGGCTTCGGAGCCGTGTCCGTCCTCCTCTGGCGCGGTCTCGTCGCATGGTCTCTCCACCGATCCGTAAAGCGCGCTGCTATGCAGCAGAACATGAGCGATACGAAAGCTCTATTCCGCGCCCCTCCTACAGCGCCATTCTACAAATACAACGACCGCGAATCGACCATTTCACTGTCTGCTCTAGGGGCCAAGGGAGGAAAGAAAGGTACACGTCCGACTACGGGACAAGGTATCAACAGCACGAGTTCACTATTCTTCTCGCCAACTGCTGGTGCGGTTCCTGGGGGTCTCAATACGGCTGGAAACAGAGCTTCTTCATACCTACCGGCGGGCTACTATGCTGCTGGCGCTGCGCAGGCCGGTAACGCGCAATCACACTTGTCGATTGGCCAACAACCTGCTATTTCCCTATCTAATCTGGGCCCTTCTTCAAGCACCCTGAATCTCTCACAAGGGTACGGAGATTCTTCTGGACAGCGGGCGCCAAGTACGTACTTGGAGGATCTGTTTGATGGGACAAGTGAGGGACCTACGGCCAGCCATAGTCATAGTCCCCAACCTCGCTTTTAAAATGTCCCAGATCAAATAGAACATTCTCGATTCTTGAAAATTTGTAGATTCGGCTTTTCTTCCTGTGGTTGGGTGGCGTTGTGACTTGGGGAGTATAGAATTCATTAATGGGGCCTTTTGTATATATTACCTTTACAGCAATGAAAGAATTGTACTCTTTGGATCTTACTCGTCCTACTCCGTGAAATCTCGTCTCCGTCTCCATCTCATTTTTCATTATGTTGTTTTGGAATTCCTCGGTTTTATTTACACTGCCCCTTTGAAATTGAAATTTCTATCTCTTTAAGGGGAGAAGGGAGGAGAATACTGTACGGTTTTAATTGGATATTCCTCCTTCCTTTTTTAGGCTCAGAATTTTCGGGATTGGGAGTTGTGGATGCGCAGCAGGGTGGGGTTCTTGGATCCTCTTCACCTTCTAGAGATGTGAGAATCTTAAACTGGAAATCTGCCGGTTTGGATGGGGTATTATTCCTCTTGTCTGATCTTGCGCCTGCGACCGGGATGGGAAATGCAGATTGTTGGATGGGGGAGTGGGGGAGGTGCTGGGGGGTGAAATTTGGGGAGATGGGGGTTTGTAGTGGTTGTAGTGGCGCGTTGGAGGTTTTGCTTTCCCTTTTTTTATTTTATCTTCATTTTTTGTTTGTGTGACAGAGAGAGAGGGAATATTTTCGTCTGAATATCAAGTGGTATCTCTTTCATGATCCTCTTACTCGTTGACCTATCTCATCATATTCCCCTCGGACGTTTTGTATCGATCTTTTGCTAGAATTAAACATGATCATTTTCCATCTCGCGAGGAGAGTTACAAAAGACTACTGTTGGAATTTCGAAGTTGGAGTTTTGCAGCCAAGTACGGAGATCAAAAATAAGGGGTCCCATTTTGGCGGGCAAGCCGCTATTGCATCTTTCCGAACGCATTCTTGTAACTTATATTCCAGAGTAGTCTCCGTAGGAAATGCGGTTTATCCATGCTCATTCTTGGATGTCTCTTGGCGGCGGATGATTCCTGGAAGTAGCATCGAGATCAAGATCAAAGTCTACACTCTCATTTGTCTGTCGGTCAAGATCACGTTACACCGCATCGGACAACGCACTCTTACCTGTTTGAGACACCGATCTCAGCCTCACAGAACCCCGGTTTATAAATACTACCTCCGACCCCATACAATAATATTCAATATCAGTGTCGTTTTTCCTAAATTTAGTAAGACCTAATATTTTTGATAATATATATATCAAAATTTATTTTATTTTATTAAATTTCAGGAATATTTATATTATATTATATATTTATATTTTTAAATTATTTTATATATATAAAAATAAATTTAAAATAATTATATTTAATTTTTTTTTTAATATATTATAAGGACGTAGATACAACTATAAATATAGAGGGAGTTTAATCGGTCGTAGAATTGACTAAAGAATTAAAAACTAGTTACAAGAAACGCTTTATATACTAGATGATACATATCTACGAACCACGTGATATCCCCTTTTTTCTATTATTATATTCGTCCTCCTCTACTAAGTACTCATTTTTTGAATATTACAAATATATCTTCAAATATTATATTGCCAATTCTTCTTATAATACTTTATCTAGTTTCGTTTAATATTATTAGTAACTTTTTTATAAATTCTCGTACTCGGTTGGTATTATAGATTACCCTAATTATCTATATCTCTTCTGTTTTTTTATTAAATAATATTCGAAGTATATGATTCGTAAATATTATAAAAGAAATAGAAAATAATAGGATTTATATAAACAAAACTTAAAATATAATAAACTTCCTTAAGCCTAATTCGAAAAAGAAAGAAAAACCATGTAAATATATAATGATAATGATAATAATAACGAATTCGATATTTATAAGATTAAAAATATATAATAACAAAATTTTTAATCATATAAATAAAATTTAAAATATAAAAGTTTCTTAAATCTAATCCGAATAAAAAAAAACCATATAAATACGTAATAATAGCGACAACGACAATAATAATAATAATGAATTCGATATTTGTAAAACTAAAAATATATAAAAATAAAACCTTAATTATCTTCCTATATAGGTCACTATTATAAAAATATAAATACAACTACAAATATAAAAGAAGTTCAATTAATCGTAGAATTGACTAAAGAATAAAATGCCTAGGCTATAAGAAGCTTTATATGCTGGGTGGCACATGTCTGCGAACCACGTGACACAAACCCTTTCCACCACTACATAATAAAATATATTTATATATCAAAAAATTAAATTAATAAAAAAAAATTTGATAAAAAAAAAATTTAATAAAAAAATAATATATTATAATTATAATAATAATAATAATAATATTTTTATTAATAAAAATATAAATAAATATTATATAATTGAATTTGATAAATATAAATAATTTTTATAATAAAATTCAAATATTATTAAATTTAATAAATTCGAAGAAATAAAATAGAAATATAAAATATTTATTTTTGTTGCAATATGCAGTATTCAATACTGCGCGTCCTGTTTTGTAGTGGGTGATCAGGTGATTGGCTCGATCATGTGATTTAACTAGTTTCCTGAGATCTTGCATATAAATGCAAGATCTTTCTTTCTGTAGAAAGGACAATTAATACAAGATTCTTTTTCCTCATTATTGAATTCAAACCGCTATTAGAAGGGATGCGGTATACTCTTCTTATTATTTGGCCTTTTCAGTTTAGGCTTAGCGTAGCTTAGTCAGCAGCCTTCTTATAAGGTGCTTCCTATACCTTAGACTTCAATTCTTAAGAGGTTTTCTATATCGCAACAATTTTTAAATTATATAAAACTTAAAACAAAAAGAAAAAAATTTATTTATAAAATTATGAAAAAATAAATAATAAATTTAAATTATATATTATTTTTACAAAATATTTCGAATTTTAGTTAATTTAATTTTTATAATATAAATTTATTTTTATTTTTTATTCGATTTTTTATATTTTAATTTATATAATTTATAATAATATAATTTTCGTTGATAATTATATATTTATTAAAAAAAAATTATTACGAATTTAAAAAATCAAAATATAAAAATATTAAAAATTTATTAAAAATTAAAATAATTTAAATAATTTATTTTTTGGAAATTAGATTAAATTATAAATATTTAAATAAAATTAAAAACCGAATTTATAATTTATTCGAAATATATTTTTTATTTCAATTATTTTAAACGAAATATAAATTTTAAAAATAAATTAATAAATTATTATTTTCGTTAATATTATATTAATATTATTAATTTTTTGAGATTAATATTTTAAATAAAATTTTAGATATTATATATAATGAAATAATTAGATTTAATATATAAAATATTTATTTCGAAAATAATATTATTAATAATAAATTAATTCGGGTTTTTATTTATATAAATATTTGATATAATTTTAATATTCCAAAAGAAACTTTTTATTATTAATTTAATAATTTAAAAAATTATATATTTAAATCAAATAAAAATATAAATTTATTAATCGAATATTAAAAAAAAATTAAAAAAATTATTAAAATATTTAATTAATAATTCAAAATTAAATATAAAAAGAAATATTTTTTTTATATTTATAATAAAATAATTAAATAAATTATTAAATAAGATTATAAAGAAAAATGAATTTATTATCGAATATTAATTAGAAAAACAAATATAAATATAATTAATTTTTTATAATTTTTCTAAAAATTTTAAATTTTAAATTTATATTATTAATTTTTAAATCTTATTTATTTTGTAATAAAAATTTATAATTTATTAATTACGATTTATTTTAATTTATAAAAAAAAAGATTTTATTTTTATTTTTGATTATTTTTTATTTACGAAAAGATTTAATGATACAGTAAATACTATGTGTGTGTATATTAAGAGATGATGGTCGTATAAAGGTAGGAAGTGAGGTTATTTACATAAGTGGTGCCTCAGGCACCAAGGCAGCCAGCACGTAGTATAATACGTGCAATATTTAATGTATATTTTATATAAATAATAAATTATTTATTATTATTATATTTATAAAATTAAAAAATTAATTCTCGAAAACGTATAATTTTTTAAGAATTATATAACGATAGTTCGTAAGATTAAATTCTGATTTTTATTTAAAGTTTTTTTTTATTCATTTTTTTTTATTTTAAAATATAACGTCCATCCCTGCGTGCCGGAAAACCCCACGTGCCGGAAAAAATGATAGATACTTTGACTTCAAGTATTGTAAAATCAGTGCACAACGCAATATGTTTTATTATTTTTTGTAAGTTATATTCCATGGCTACTCCCGAATATCCTAAATACCTCCAATTGGAAAAATTCCATTTGTGTCACCGTCCTATAACTAATTTACAAAGAGTCTCCTTTTATAAAATTCCTGACTTTTTTTACTACAATTGCACCAACGAGTTTATATTATTTTTTAAATTTATAAAACAATTTTAGCCAAATTTTTTAATTGTTCTATTATACAAGAAATTATTAATAGTTTTATAGTAACTATAATATATAGATTTATATAAAATTGCCACGCGAATCGATATTTTATTATAAATTAAAGCGAATAAAAATTTTAATAAAATATAATATAATATGTATTATATTTATACCTAAATTTATTTATATAATTATTGGACCAAAACAACAGAAAGTTGTTTTGTTTAACGAAATTATTGTCTAAGATTCAAAATTAATAATTCGAATTCTAAAGATTGAAAATAAATAGCAAGATTTTAGGTTTCTATTTTATATATTTATTTTTTAATTATTTTAATTTTTTTTTCAATAATAAAATTAAATCAATCAAAAACAATTTCAAATATTTTATTCTTATAATTTTTAAAAATCGAGATTGCGCGAATATGTATAAAGTTTTCTCTAATTTTATTTTATATTTATATTGATTCAATAATTTAATAATTGTCCGAAATTTTATTTTATTACAATCCTCAAATTTTTCGAATAATACATTTATTATAGATTAATAATAATAATAATTTCAGCCTAACCGAGTTCTTTGAAAACGCCATATCAAACTATATTATATTTTTATATAGGTAAGGAACAGACGAGGTTACTTTCAAGAACCTAACAAATGGTACAAGTAAGAATAAAATTGGCGACTATGGTAAGATATAGTTCTGCGGAGAATAGACTAGATATAATGGCTTAGAATACTTCTGGGTAGATATATATTATATCAACAAATCGAGTAATACCGAATTTTCAAAAGTTATTAATTTGATATTTTACTGGTATCAAAATATAATGCAATATTATATATATTTAGCAAATGTTTCGGTCGCTGACCACGACTATAATATTCAAAAAACTAAGGTATAAAAGCCAGTGTTCCAGGCCAGCAAATGGTTCATTCGAGGATAGACATTTTAGGAACTTCTTGCACCGCCATCAGTCAAATTTTATTCCAAAAATTGGGAATTTCTCGATAATAAAATATTTTTTGAATTAAATATTAACAAAATAATAGGAATTCCTGTCGAGACTTTTAAAAATAGATTTTTGGATGAATTTAATATGGTTGATTAGATGTTGTAAACAAAAAAACGAGAGATTATTTACAAAAAAAATTTGACATATTTATTATTAGAAATATTCGGTATTTATATATTATTAATATATAATAAAAACTGAGATTATATTTTTGTCTGATTGCGGAAAATCATTAACAAATAATTAAAAAATAAATAAAAAATTTTGGGTTTGATATTATATAATAGCAACCAATATATATTAATCGCTAGTTTAGAATTAAATTATTTTCTTTTCGCGACTAATACAATGTCCAATTTTTATAATAAATAATATATTTTTATCTATTTCTTCAATACACGAGTAGATTTGTTATAAATTATTTACGACTAGGCAGATAAAAAAAACAAACAATATATATTCTAGTTTAATAATTTAACTAGAACCAGGAAATTAACAATTATATATATTATTGCCCGCAGATATTTCGATTAACAATATTTTGGGACTAGTTTCTTTTTCTCAAAAAATGGAAAAAATATTGGCTATACCGGCAAATTTTTTACAATTATTGCTATACAATTTGCTCGCAATATATTATAAATATAATAATATATTTTTGATATTATTATAGATAATAATAATATTAGCAATCAGTTTCTCCGTAAATAATAGCATTAATTTATTATTAATTTTCTTATTAAAATAATAAATAGATCTTAAACCTTTTTCGTGCTCGTTATTGATGTATTTAATGAATATAATAACAAAGCCGATATATATACCGAGACAAATTTTATATAATCATATTTTATATTTTATTATCACGTAGATTAAAGGGAAAATAGACTTATAAATCCTAGAGGATAGGTTGAAAATAAGGATATATTAAAATCTAAAAAATTTAATTAGATAAATAATAATTTTAATAATTAATTTAGTCAAAAAAATATTTTTATAATAATTATAATTTTTGTAAAATTATAAAAATTTATTATATATAAATTAATATAAAATTATTTTTTAATATTAATAAATAAAAAATTCCATTTTATTAATTTTTCGGAATATTTTATTTTAAAATTATTTTTTACAAAATAATAAATTTAATTTATTAATAATTTTAGTTTTTTAGATTTTTTTTAATAAATTAATAAATAAAAATTGATTATTTCAAATTGATTTTACTAATATTATTTTTATAATATCTAAAATTTTCAATATAAAATTTAATAAATTAATTTTCGAATTATTTATTTATTTAAAAAATTCTTTTTTTATTTTTATAAAATTCGATAAATATAAATTAATTATTTAAATAATTAATTTCTTTTTCCAAATAATATATATAATGTATAAATATATTATTTATTCGAATTATTAATTATTTATAAATATAAAATATTTTTTTTTTAAAATATTTTTTTCGTTTTTGATATTTTAATTTATTTATTTCGAAATAATTCAAAATTATTAATATCTTTTATATTAAAAATAAAAAAAATAATATCTAAATCTAATTTATATTCCAATATTAATAATAATATTACTATCCGTTAAGTACTATCGCAAAAGATACATCGGCGTTAAAGAGTCGAATTTTGTTTTATCCCTAATACTAGCGTTCTTTAAGCGTTATTATAATAAATGCGCCAATATTAGAGAGTTGAATTCTATTCTTTTCTCAACGTTAATATTAGTCAAGCGTTAACGTAATAAATGCGCTAGTGTTAGGGAGCTGAATTTTGCCTATTCTCAACGCTAGTGTATTAGGACCTAATTCGGCCTCTTAAGTACGATCTCCCAGACTAGTAAATCCAGAATCATATAAAATACGGTTATTATAATATTGATGGATCAAATACATTAGATAGACGGAGGTTAATACGTTTATTAAAGACCGGGATTGGATATTTTTTATATTAATATATAAAAATCGTTTTTGTATCAAAAATTCTAATATACGAAAATATTTAAATTAAACGTTTTTTAATCGGATTGTTATATTAATTTAATTAATAATATATATACGAATAAAAAAATTAAAAAAGATTTTTTTAAAAATAAATATTTTGGAAATAATTCTAGAATTCAAATATAATTTTATATAAAAATAATATTTTTGTAAATTTATTTAATTACAAATTGTAGTGGTGGATCAGGTGATCTGCCTAGATTCTACATATAGTATTTAAATGCAAGATCCTTCTCCTTCTCTTTATTATTAGGTGATAACTACTATTTGAAAAGATATAATATACTCTTCTTTTGTTTTGACCTCTTCAAAATATATTTATTTATTATAATATATTTTTGTTACGATAAAATAATTTAAATCGCGAAAAATAAAAAAAAATATAATAAAGAAAATTATTAAAATATAAATTAAATATTATTTATTTATTTAATTTAAATAAATCAAAATTATTATTAAATATTTTGTATAAAATATATAATTTTCGAACCAAAAATCAATTTCAATATAATTAAAATTCGTAAAAATTAGAAATTTATATTATTAATATTTATTAAATAAAATATTTTAAATTTAATCGAATATTATATTTTTAAAATATAAATTTTAAAAATATTTTAAATTTTTATATTATCGATTAGAATAATTTGATTTTTAATATAAAATTTTAATTTATTTTAAATTCTATCAAATCGAATTCGTATATATCAAATTAATATAATTATAATTCGGATTATTTTAATTTGAAATATAAATAAAATATATATTTTATTTTTTAGTATATTAAAATATTATATTTTAAATGTAATTATTTTGAAATATAATATTCCGAATCTAAAAATAATTTCGGACCGATAAAAATTATATATATATAGTATTTTAGGTCTTAAGAAAAAAATCTTGAGAGAAATTTTAAAAGATTATAAATTATATGAAAAATCATTTAAGAGAATAGGATTCTTAAGAAATTTCTCGTAAAAATTATAATATTTCAAGAATCTTATCTCAAGTCCCGTGATATCTTAAGAAATTTCTTTTAAGACTTTTTTTTTTTTAGATTTTACAATTTTTATAAAAATATATTTCTTAAAATAATTATCTTAAAAAAATATTACTTTTGGGAAATTAAGAATTTTGGGAATAATGTTTTTATATTTGTAAAATCCTATAAATTATAATATTTTAATATACGAAAAAAGATTATTAGAATTAAAAAAATAATAATAATAAGAAATTCTTAAAATAATATTACATTTAAAACGAAATTTCCGGGAAAATTTTCCTATGAATTCACAGCTTACAATTTCTAAATAATTATATCTAGTAGGAGAAAATAAGTCACGTGATTTCAATAAAGAGGCCCGTCACGAGAACATATAGTAACAGGGTAACACTTGAGTGCTCCTTTCTTATCAATCCTTTAATAATCTTTCTAAAGGTAAAAATGCCCTAATAAATATCGATTAAGTATTAATAAAAATTTTATACTTGTTAAAAATATAAATCTTTGTTTAATATAATAAAAAAATAAAATTAAACAAAATCGTATATTATAAGGAGAAATAATAATATAAAGGAATTTATAAGGTTTATTTTTCGAACTAAAGAGTCCAAATCTAGTTTTTTTTATTTCAATTTAAAAAGCATCGATTCAAATTATTTATTATATAATCAAAATAAAAGAATCCAGATTTGGGAAATTGTAGATTCTAATATAATTTATTATTATTTTGGAAATCATCGATTTAGATTCATTATTATATAATCAAAATTATAATACCAAGATTTGGAAAATAATAAATTCAAATTCGGCTCTTATGTCCTTAATAGTTATTAATACAAGAATATCTTTGAAAACAATTATCAAATTTCAAAATCGAAAAATATCAAATAATTTGAAAAATCTTCTTGACTTCGAGGTAATTATTTTTTAAATAAATATAATAAAAATCAAACGAAATTATAACGAAATAAGAAAAAAATAAAAAAACGAAAAAATAAATAAGAAAAAAAATATTTTAATTAAAAAACTTATAAATTAAAAAAGTTTGATAATATCGATATAATTTTAATTATTTATAAATATGATTAATATATTATATACAAATCTAAAGATTATATATTATAATTATTATTTATAATAAAAATAATAAATAAATCGATTATTTATTTGAAATATATAATTAATATTAATATAAATCTAATAAATTATTTATTTTGTTTTAAAAAATATATTACTAGAAGACATCAAGAATGATTTTTCTAAAATATATAAGAAAAAAAAATTACTAAAAAAATAAAGAAAAGAAAATAATAAAAAAATAGGTAAGACTACTTGTAAAAATAGGAAAATCTTTGATTGTATAATTTAATTTAATAATTTTTAAGAATATTTATATTAAATATATTCAAAATAAATCATATCTTAAACAAAAAAAATAATTAAATCAATATAATATAAATTATTTTAATTATAAAAGATTTCTGAAATTTTTTATTAATTAAATTCTGTTTTATATAAATAAAATATAAATAATTCTTTTTCGAGTAATTTGTAATTAAAATATAAAATTATATAAATTTTACAAATAATTTAATCGGAATTTAATAATTATAAAATATTTTTAATATTAATTATATAATATAATTATATCCTTTTTTTGAATAATTAATAAATAATTTGAAAATACCCGAAGAAATTCTAAAATTAAAAATAATAATATTATTAATATAATCAATTAATTATAAAAAAAATCTTTATATCTAATCATAATCAAAAATATATTATTTGGACTTGATATATGACCTATTGTATTTTCAGCGAGCGCGGCCTCGTCTAATGATACCCTCGTCCCTGTATCGCTATTGCCAGCGTGTTTATTGTTTTGATAATTCTGAACAAACGAACTGAGTAATAAACTCGACATATCAAAACAGAGCAATTTGAATCGAAGTTTGAGGAAAGAATACATTTATCTACCTTATTGACAGCAAAACATACATGCGCCCAATCATAGTAAACTCCTCAAGGCTTATTAGCCAAGCATAATGTGCCAGCCATGATCCAGCATAACGCTGAGCCAGGAGCATTTTGTCCCCTGGTCGCGCAAAGCCCAAACTTCCTTGACTAGCTGCTCACCATACAAATAGACCTGTAACTTTTTCATTCGATACAAAGCTCGAAATCTTGTAATCACAATATTCCTCCCTCTAGGATCATCAATCTCGCCCCCAGCAATCATCAAGACAAGACCCTGCAAATTCAATCGCGGCGAGGTCGTAGGAGTTTCGTCCAGCATATTGACGATTCTTCCAGCATATACAGAAATTATGCCATCATACGATTCGTCACCTTTGGCACTATACAATACAAGGAACCCAGTCAGCCGGTAGAACTCTGCAATTTCCTGGAGCTCTTCTTCCGCTGGAGGCGTTTCCCAGCCCGCGAGCCGAGCTTCCAATAGATTCTCTTGGTCTATATTCCTTTGCTTTGTGTCTAGTACTTGCCGCTGGTATCGACCTATCTTACCCAGGATATAAAAAAGCTCGGTTGCGACACCTGTGACTGGATGAGAAGTTCGCTTGGTACTTAGATCGCGTGCTATTTTGAACAGTTCTTCGCGCAGAGGGAGGGCCTCCTTGAAAGGAGTCAGAAAAGAACAGGCCATGTCCCAGTATATGTAGAGGCCAATGGCGAGGTAGTACATCTCATCAGGCGGTCCAACGCCATGCGCGAAAGCTTTGTCAATCATTGCACTGACTGCAGACAAATGTTCGAAACCAAAATCGGATGGGTTACCATTCATCCACGAAGATGACATGCCAAGAAACAATGTAGACAAGAGGAGCAGTCCACAAGGCACTGACTTGTTCTTAATCTCCTTCCGTAATGCGACTAGAGCCAGACCTCTCTCGTCGAAACTTTGAACCATCTGAGACATCTTATAACTGGCTTGATTTGCCAGACTAAGACTTCGGATAAGATGGAAAAGGGACCGTGATTTTAAAAGGCTTTCGAGAAGGGGAAAGGAGAACGGATTTGACGAAAGGGGTTCGATGGTCAAGACTTGACAGGCGCTTTCAAACCAGTATTTCAAGACAGCGTCGTCTGCGCGAGCTAATGAGACACTCTCTAACGGCCGTTCGACGCGTTCGAAGGTTATTGTCCTGCCCTGCCATTTCGAGGTACACGGTTCTCTGATACATGCGTCTTTCCGCGCCACGCATCTGCTACAGGAGGGTAGGGCCTCGTCGCATTTAACCTTTCTCTTCTTACATTGGATACATCCGGTTCGAGTTTTGACCTGTCGCGGGGCGAGCCTTTTTTTCAAAGCGGTGGAAGTCGTGGCGATAGAGCTGAGCGCTTCAGGATCCAGGAACCGTAGTGTGCACCGTTTGACGTCGGACGCCGGAGGAACCTCACTGGCTCTCCCCATGGTAGTTATTCAGCTTCTCTGATGGCGACGGAGAGTGAGATTTAAAATCTTCGAAGTCGAACTTTTATGAACAGTACCCCGATTAAGAAATACTGCGAGACAAGGACATGCCACAGAAAGGTTTTCTTAAATGACATCTGCGCGTCGTCATTGCAGTGGAACCAAAGGGAATATGTGCGAGATTTGTAATATGGACTCGGCAATAAACCAGTCAAGAAAGAGCTATCCAAAAGAGGAAGAAGTGCGAGGCTATACCATTGGCGAATTATTAAGCAGCAACGCTACTGGGATAAAGGGCGGGTTTAAGAACGACTACGGAGGAGCCCGGGAATAACTTAACTACAATTTTATCGTTATAGCTGACTGTGGCCCGCGTTTGCTTAACGCATAAGGAAATACTGCGAGGCCTATAGATTGGTCATTGTTCTAAGCAGAGTGTTTTATTCAGCATCGTATGTTGGATACTGTTGCGTCACTGTAGAAATCAATCACGGCTTTAAAGGTTCATCAGCGTAAATTTACTACTTAAACCGCACAAGATACCCTCTTCTGCTTCGATTAGATTAAAATCAAGATAGCACTCAAGGCAGCACCGAAGAAAATCACCAAGAAAGCTACAAGAAGAATGTCTACTACAACAACCCGCCAATGGACCGTCCAAGGCCAGAAAGGTTTTGATGACTTGAAGTTCAGCCCAAGCGCGTCTGTACCGATGCTAGGCGACCATGATGTGCTTGTTAAGATTCGCTTCGCCTCTTTGAACTTTCGAGATCTAGTTATCCTTAAGGTATGTCGGATATTTGCGATCTTGAATCACGACTAAAAATAGTCTCTATAGGATAAATATCCCTTCCCATTGAACCTACCTGTGGTTCCCGGCTCGGATGGGGCAGGCGAAGTGGTAGCCATCGGTGCACGTGTCACACGATTCAAGCCAGGTGATAGGGTCGTGACTCTCTTTAACCAGGGTCATCTAGGAGGGTCTTTGCATCTCACCAGCGTAGCCACTGGTCTTGGTGGCGTTTTTGATGGCACCCTTCGTGACTATGGCGTGTTTGATCAACAAGGGTTGGTTGAAATGCCGAGCACCCTGAGCTTCCAAGAAGCATCCACCTTGTCTTGTGCGGCACTCACGGCCTGGAATTCCCTCTTTGGGCTGGAGTCTAAAGCTTTGAAGGCCGGCCATACCGTCCTGACCCAAGGTACAGGCGGAGTCTCCATATTCGCAGCACAAGTAGGTGTTTTCCTAATCAATCATCCTCTAAAATGTGATTTAAACTGCTAAGATAATTTGACAGTTCGCTCTTGCTGCTGGCGCCAGAGTTATCGCAACAACGAGCAGCACCGCCAAGGCAGAGATACTTAAATCCCTAGGTGTTCATCATGTAATCAACTATCGTGATGATCCGAACTGGGGTGAGACGGCAAAGAAGCTAACTCATGGTAACGAGGGGGTGGACTTTGTTGTCGAAGTTGGCGGTGTGACAACCATCAATCAGTCACTTGCAGCTGTCAAGATTGATGGTGTAATCAGTATCGTCGGCTTTGTCGGTGGAGATGCGGCAGCTCAGCCATCATTCCTGGGTATCTTAAGCAACATCTGCACGGTTAGGGGAGTGTACGTTGGAAGCAGGCGCCAATTCGAAGACATGAATCGTGCGATTGAGGTTAACGGAATCAAGCCCGTTGTTGATAAAAAGACCTTTTCCCTTAAGGAGCTTAAACAGGCATATCAGTACATGTGGGATCAGAAACACTTTGGCAAGCTGACAATTAAGGTACATGAGGAATAAGCCCGGGTTTAGTATATACACTATAGTATAATCTACTACTGGTAAAATAGATCCGAGCCAGTCACAAGCTATTTTAGTGGAACTCAGTTGTAAATCTGTATAAGTGACCTTAGATTACTGACTACATATAAATATGGATGGATAATTCATAGACTTCTCTAACCGAGCAGCAATTTCTGTAAATCGAGTAATCTACAGGCCGATTAACAAATTATATCACCGTGTTCTGTTCCTACAACTACAAAGTGCACAGGATCGACTCAATGTCTTTAATGTTCCTATAATAAAACCATTTAAGATATCAACTTGAGAAGTGAATATAGCAGACAATTGAATGTAACATCCAACGGCGACCATGCGACAACAGACCTCGATTACAACACTAGAATCGTCTTCTTTAGATTTTTGTACGTCCTCCTAACAGGTGTATGTATATGACTGGTCTTACCGCAGATCTTGCAGAGGTGGCTCCGGGGGCGTTCTCGGCGGAGTCAAAGGCATCTCAGTGCACAGCGAGGCGCTCGAATCTCCCTCTTGGACAAAAAAAAATTGTGGCCGAATTGTAAATATCGAAATCTAAATTAATAGATTTAATGATAAAAATTATTATATAAATAATAATATAATATTATCTCTTTTTTGATTTCGAAGTTTTTCAGATTTTATTATTTAAAATTATTTTTAATCAAATTGTAATATAAATTAAATTTTTTATAATATTTTATCGGAACATTTAATTAATTTAATAAAATTTTTTATATATTCGAGGTATATAAAAACTGTTATAAAAATAGAAAAAGAAATTATATAAATAATAAATATTGAAGTTAAAATAAATAAATCTCGATTATTAATAATATAAATAAAATTCGTAAAAAAAAAAGAATTATATTTTAATTCAAATTTTTTAAAATAATTCTTAAAAAGAAACGAATATTTAGATTTAGATAAATTTTATTTGAATACTCTGAAATATATAATATATTTTGTTTTTTGTATCACAAATAAACCCGAAAATAACAAAATAATAATTAATTAGTTTATTAATTATTTCAAGATTGGTTTTAGTATCGAGTTTTAACGAATTATATTAAAAATAATAAAAAATAATTCGTAGATTTATTTAACGATTTTTTTAATTATTTCGTATATTTCGATTATTTTTATATAAAAGTTTAATATATTTTCTAATTTAATAAATAAGATATATAAAATTTGTATTTTTTTTATTAATTTTCAAATTATTTTTTATTAATCTCAATTTAATTTTAATAAATATATTATTAATTGTTTCGTATAATTAAATAATAGAAATTAATTTCTTAATAATTTTCCAAGTTTTTTTTATATTATAATCGTAATCGTAATAAAATCCGATATAAATTTAAGATAATAATTTATCGAAAAAGAATTTTGGTATCTTCGGTTTTTTAATTTTTTAAAAAATAATAAAAAGAGTATACCATATTCCTTCTAATAGTAGTTTGAATTTAATAATAAGGAAAAAGAATTTTGTATTGATTGTTCTTTTTATAGAAAAAGATATTTTATATTTATATACAAGATCTTAGGAAATTAATTAAATCATATAATGAAGCTCATCATCTGATCACCCATTATAATAAATTAATTATATTTCGAAATTTAATAAATATATCGATTTCGTCGTGTAGTTTGTTTCAAGATTTTTATAAATATTATAAATTTTTGTATAATTATAAAAAGATTTTCTATATTTAATATTATTTGAATTGTAATTCTTTTTTTATTATAATATTTTTTAATATAAATAATTATAACTTTTAGATTTTTATTCGATAGAATTAATAAAAATATTAAATTATTTATATTTTTTTTTCTCGCGAAATACCCATATAATATATTTGATTTATTTTAAAAATAATAAAATTCTCGTTTGATATTTTAAAAAATAATTGATTATTTATTATAATTATCGATAAATAATTATATTTTTTTATATTATTATTTTTATAATCTTTTTTTTTCTTAATAATCTATTTCGTTAATTATATTAAAATATAATCAAATTATAATAAATATAATACAAATAATTACGAAAAAATAATAAGAAAAGTCGAAATAATCGCAGAATATTGTTAAGGAGAAAGGGATGAAGCCTTAGGCGGGTGATGAATAGGTTGCTTTGCAAGGCTATAAGCCGTACCTAACAGTGATTTCGTAAGCGATTAACATCCCTGCCTACGTGTTGAGAAATCCTACGTGCCGAGACAACTTCATAATTTTAATATCTCCAACCTCCATCTCACGAATATATATATTTATTGTTCGTATATTATTATTCTTTAGTTATTTCTTCATAAAACTTTGGTTTACAATAAAAAAATCCCGAGATTATAATTATATTATTGATCGTTTTATTAATAATACTAAAAACTATTTTGGAATAAGATTATTTATCTATTTTAAATAATATCTTATATAATTTATAATATAATACTGAAATAAAAGAATAAATATAAATATCGGATATCTCGTTTATAACTTTTTAATAAACATAATGATATTTTATATATATTTTTAATTTATTATAGCCGAGTATTAAATATAATATTTTATAATATAAAATTTTACAAATTAATTATATATCCAATATATAAAATTATTTAGTAATTTATAACTAATTATATACAATAATATATTTCGAATATATAAATATTAATTATATATATATATCTTCCACGATTTGTAAATTAAAATAAAGAAACAATTAATAAATTAAATTATTACGTTCGAGATTAATATTTATTTGTTTATAAATAAATAAATATATTTTTTATTTAAAACATTATTTGCCGAAATAAATATACTTTTTAATATAAATTTAAATTTTCCAAATAATATATTAATATTGTATTTGTTTTATTTATTTAATAATCGATATAATTTGATTATTTCTTTTTTTTAGATTTCGTAATTAGAATATTTAAAATTATTTAAATAATCTCGAAATGTAATGATTTATTTGTTATTAAATTATAAATTATATCAAGAAATATTATTTCTACGAATTAATTAATATATTTTTAAAAAAAATTTATTATTCGCAATTATTAAATTTAAAATAACCAAATTTAGACTTAATTAATATCTGATTTATTTTATGGATTTTAAATTTTGTAATAATATTATTATTTAATTATATCTAATATATAGAAAATATTTACAATTCCAAGTGCGATCGCGACTCTCCTTGCCTCCATTACCAGTGCAAGCGCCGCTCATCTTTATATGTTTACGATTGATGCAACCAAAATAGTGAACGAGGCCACTAATACTTTTGCCAATCTCCAGATAATCTAATTAGAATTTGAAGACATTTCTATTCATTTCGTTGTTCTTTTGTTTTTCAATTATTCCTTTTTTAAACGAAAAGAGATATTTTGATTATTATTATATTATATAAGGAACTATCCCGCTAATCTTCGAATACCGTTTATAGTCTTTAGTAGGAAGCTAGTAATATATAAAACTTATCACTCATTTTTAAATTTTATTAATGTAAAAACAATACGATTTGAATTTGCAGTATTTGCATTCGAAGATATACTAATATAGACTAGAATAGCACATATTATAGACTTATTAAATGAGAATCAATTCGGATTTGAATATTTGGAATGAGTATAGGTAATAATTAGTGATAGTTTTTCTTGACTTTAGAGAAGGTTGAAAAAAAGAAAAAAAAAAGAATTGATGTCCCAGGATTTGTTATATAAATAGACCAAATTGCCACAAGAAACCCCTGTAAGCTCGCCGGATACAGTCCCTGCAATGAAAAATGTATTTCATTATACAGCAGTAGGATTCTGGCACCGTAGCTTGGTAGAAGAATTGCCTTAAGTCTATCTTGCCCATATGCATCTATAGGATCAGGGAAGTTTGCCATTTTGGGAGGCATTCCTAATGGGTCTTGAAGACGAGCAGCGCTTACCAGTATACAAGAGAAGGCAAGGTAATTTCCAGTCGAGCCGATGCTGATCTTTAAGTAATTCTGAATTATGGCAAATGTAAAAAATGTACAACAGATATTTGTCAGGACTGGCTGGCCCGAACAGATACAAATGAAACAGATATTGCAAATACTTCAAGTGCGTCATATCAACCCCGCACCCCATTATTTACGATCCCGCACCAAAAATCAAATCAACCAAAAAACCAACCAAAAGAGTATCAATAACAGAAATGTTATTTAAGTTTCAATTCGGCGTTTTGGGGTCTGACCGATAGAAAGATAAGATCCTTTTTAGACATTTATTTTAATCCCGTTGCGGAAAAAATCCTTATTCGCCTTAAGATTGGATTATATTCTAATATATATATATTATAAATTAAGTCTTACGTCTTAATTGGAATTTTTTTTTTTTTCTTTTATATTAATAAATGTTACTCGTCCAAGCCTGATCATTGGTTCTATTTACTCGTATTCGAATAGTCTTAATTGGCCTCGCTCGAATATCTATTATTATTACTATTTGACGGGTTAGTCTTTTTTATATAAGAGTTTTAACGTTAATGAAATAGTAGCCGTTCTCTAATTCAAGAATAATCGGGTTTTATATAGAATCGTTTTTTAAATTATATCGAATAATATATTTGGATAATTTTTTTATTTTAATTAGAGAAAGTAATAAAAATATATTCTTATAAACAATTTTTATTTTATATCCGGGTTAATTTTGTATTCTTTTTTTTATTAATAAAATTTTATTTTTCTTCAATTTTAATAATATCTATTATATTTTGGAATATATAATAATATTATAATAAATCGAGACTTTTATTAATATTTTAAAATTAATAAATAATTGAAAATATTCCGAGATTAATAATAATTTGAATTTAAGATTATATATTATATTATTTCCGATTTTTATATATTTAAAGAAATTTTAGAAATATTATTTTTGATATTATAAACGAATTTCGAAAAATTTATAAAATATATTAATAATTATTATTAATAAAAATCGATAAATATTTGTAATCGATTTAAAATTATATATTATTAATTTTAAATATAACGATCGATAATATTATAAAAAATTAAATTATTTAATATAAAATTCAAAAATATACTTTTAAGAAATAATTAAAATTATAATAAATATTATATATAATTTTCGTTATTTTATAAATTATAAATATTATATATAATTTTCGCATTTATATTTTAATATTATATTAATTAAAATAAAAAAATTTCGAAAAATTTGTAATATATAATAATATTTGTTATTAATTAAAATGACTAAATATCTAAAAAAAAATATTATATTATATTTAATTTAAAAAATAAAAAGAAAATATTATGCGAAATACATTTTATTATAATAATTTATTCTTTAAAATTCTAAAACGGAATATTTAATTATTTTTAAATTTAACAATTAATATAAAATTAAACAAGATTTTTAATTGATTTTTAATTTTCGAAAATTTTTCTATTTTTATATTAATTAAAATATATTTTGCAAATTCGAAAAATATTTATTTATAAAATTAAATCTTAAAAATATAATTCATAAAATATTAATATTTATATATTATTTTTATTAAATTAAGAATTTAATTTATTTAAATATTTCTTTTATATAATTCGATATTAAATTATTAAATATAAATTTTATATAATCGAAAATAATATTCGTCGATCTCGGGGATTTTGAATTACACGATTAATAGAATTTTAATAATATCTTTATATTTAACGTCCGCGTCGACGACTTTCACCTTATTTTACTAATTATCCGCAATTAATTATTCGAGTTTTTCCTATTATTATATTATTATAGTTCTTTTTTCCACCACTATTTCAATCTTTTGCAATTCTTATTTTTTAAAATCTTGAATTATATTATTTCGAAAAACATTTTATAATTTTTTTAATTTATTATTAATAATTTCAATATATTTTCGATTTCAGTTCTTATTTAATAATATTTCGACCGAATTCGAATATAAGAAATTTAATATATTAATTAATAATAATTTTATTTATTCTAAAAGAGTTAATTATTATTCTTTTTCTGATTCAATTATATTATTATTATTATTAAATATCTAAAATATAAATTTTATAAATATATTCCAAGTAATATTATTAATGTTCTATTAATTGATTTGATCTTGTAATAATTGGAAGGATTGGAAAATCTATAGTTGGTTTTATATAAGAGTAGAGGACATATTTTATTATTTATAAGATCCAAGTTTTAAAACCGGTTCCTTTATATAATAATTTTCTTTAATATTAATTATTAATTAGATATATTAATAGATTTTGTCGATTTAAAAAAGAATTTTAAAATTGCAAGAATATTATATAAATTTGGATTTTGTTCGATATTATTAGAAATACTTTTAGTTTTATCGTTAATATTTATTTTATTTAATTCGTTATCGAGGATCACGAGTTGATTTATATATTATTAATAGACTATTTCTTTATACAAAAAACTGATCAATTTATTTATCTAAATTATCGTTTTAACATTTATTTAATTCTATTTTTGTTTGATTAATTAATATTTTAATAATATTAAAAATATACTTTCGATTTAAATTAAATAAATTAAAATATTTTTATATATTTTTTAATTACTTAAAAATAAAACAAATTAATTAATTAATTTTTATAAATTAGAAAATATTCTTATTATAAAAAAACGGATTTGATAAAAGAAATATAAAATAAATAAAAAATAAATTTAATTAAATATATATAAAATATTCAATAAAAAGAATCAAATAATTTAAATAATAATTTATAAATATTTATATATCGGAATTAGATTAATTTTATCGATATATTAATTTTGTTATTGTAATTATTATAAATTATCTAAAAATTAATTAATTTTATATATAAAATTTTAATTTTTTTGATTTTTATAAAAAATATAAATCTCTTAAAATATTTAATTTATTAATAAATTATAATATTTGAAATATAATTAATTTAATCGTTTTATTTTAATATTAAATATATAATCTAAATCTCAATTTTTTTATAATAAAATATTTTATATAAATTTAATATATTTTTTTAATTTATTCATATAAATATTATATTGTTTATAATTATAATAAGATTATTAAATTAAGATTCGTTTATTATATAATTTTTAATTTTTTTTGATTTTATCGAAAATCGAAAAATTTATTTATAATTATTTTAATTTTATTCGAAATTTAATTTATTATTTATTTTATAAAATTATATTATATTATTCTAATATCGCGTAAATCTTATTATAATAACATTTTAAATTAAAAGATAATTTTCGGAATAATTTTTAATTATTAGATTTATTTTTTTAATATATAATGATTGTAGATTAAATTTTTTCCGAGGTTATATAATTTTTTTTTATTAATATTTCGTATTCGGATTATAAAAGATTTAATAAAAATTATAATATTATTATTTATTATAATTATATTTAATTAAAAATCGGTCTTTTTTATTATAAATCAATCTAAATTAAAGTATATAATATATATCGTTATTTTATTAATTTAAAAAAATTTATTATAATTTTTTTTGATTTATAATATAATTAAATAAAAATTTATTATATTATCGAAAAAAATATTATTATAAAGATTATAATAATATAATAACAAAAAGAAAATAACGAATTGAATTTATATTTGTATCTTATGTAATATAATATTATTTAAAAAAAACAATTATTATTATAATAATTGTAAATCCAAAATTCTAATTTCAAATCGATTATATTATTAAAGAAATTGTAATAAATTTATAATAAAATATTTTAAATAGAACTAACGAAGAAAAATCGATAATATATAATAAAATTATATAATCGAATAAAAAAATATTAAAAAAGAATAAAAAAAAAACGATCGAATAATAAAAAACACGAATTTTTATAAATATTAAAAACAATAATTAACGTGTGTATATATTTTCCCTAAAGCAGAGGGTTTTTAAACCTAGGAGAGCAAACTATAGTACTAAGATTATAAAATAAAAAAAATAATTTTATTTCATATAATTTTTTTAATAATTTATTAAATATTATAATTAAAAAACAATTTATAAAATTAAATTTTTTAAAAATAATATTTAGTTTCAAAAATTAATTTTATTTAATAATTTGATGAAAAATATTTTTTAATTTATAAATAATTATTTTTTTATTAATTTTAAATATATAAATAATCAAAAAATAAATTATAAATTATAAATTTTAATAATAAAATATATATTTGTATGATATATTATATTTATATTAATATTTTATTATAATATATAAATTGTTTTTTATATTATATTTAAAATATTTAAAAAAAATTTAAATTTTTTTTTATATTTAATTTTTTAAATATATATTATTATTTTAAAACCGATAATTATATCAAATCCGAATTTTAAAATTATAAATTGTTTTTAATAAAATAAAAAAATAAAAATTTTAATATCAATATAATTAATATAAAAAATTATAATTTATTATAATAATATCTTTTATATCAATATTTAATTAATAAATAAATAAAATATCGAATTTAAATTAGTTTTTAAATATAATAAATTTTATATAATTGTCGAAAATATAAATAAATAAAATTAATTATTTTTTAATTTTAAAAATAATTTTTATAAAAATTTTATTTTATTTTCGATTTTTAATATATTTATTATATATAAATTCGTTAAAAAAATTGATTATTTTATTTTTTAATTTTTAATTTTATATTTAAAAATTTAAATAAATTTTTTTATTTATATATTTTAATTTTTTATAAAATTTCAATATTTAATATTAATAAATTTATAATTTGTTTTTTACAATTTATTAAATTTATTAAATTATTTTTATATATTATATTATATAAATAATTATTTTATATTCGATTATATTTTATTTATATTTAAATAATTATATTAATATTTTTATTTAATAAAATTATTAATTATAATTAAGTAAAAGATTTTAATTTATTTAAAATATTAAAATAATTTAAGATTTAAAAAGATATAGGAATATTAAAAATTCGGCTAAAATAATATTGATATTGAATAATATTGTATTTCAACCAATCTGCTGGCTTTATAGTTATCTCAAACTTCGGCTCTCAAAATGCCTCCAATTGACCATGAAACATCTCCAGATCAGGGTTTTCGGCAGGGATCGGTGTCAGAGCTATTAGAATATACTATTTCCTTCAACGAAGACAACACCTTGGAATGGAACCCTCCTGTGGGATCCAAAGAGCTCGCAATTGCTTTGAGCTACCACTTCCCGAAAGAAGAAAAGCTTGAGAAGAAGATGCAAACTGCCACAATGAAGTTCTTGCGAGCTGAACACCAGAGAAATCGACAATTGCTGACGGCCGCCGCACCTGGCGGCAGTATTCCAAGACACGACTATTCGTCCGGCGACGAATCCATCAATGGCCCTCTTGCGATGTGCGAGACAAGTCACAAAGAGCCCGAAAACAGTGATCGTGGACCTGTCCCGCAGTCTAAGCCCTCACTACCATCCCCTAGCATCAAACCCGCCAAAACAAATATGGCACGCGAGGAGATCGATGTCACTGAAACAAAACCTACGCCCGGTGCTCTCAAAATCGTGTCTTGGGGTCCATATGATAAGGAAACAAGAAAAACCAAGAAACGTCGCTACGGGAGCGAGGAGCGTGTGAAAGTAGCTTCTAACAGAGGATATGCTTGCGACGAGCATAGAAGGCAGAAAGTCAAGGTGACAATTCCCCATTTCCACCACCGTCGAAGGATATACTCATGATTAGTAGTGCGATCCCACTGTTTGTCCGAGAAACAAGCAGAAATTGGTAACTGCTTTCTGTGCTCGAAATATCTCATCGTCAACTACGAATAGCACAACGCGGGCTAAGGAAACATATGCCCAGACGGCGGAAGGAACAAATGCAGATGAAGCAAACAATTCAAATATCTCTCACCACCAGACGCCAGGCCTGGACCAAGTGCCTTTTTCGCCACTTCTCCCGGACCCATCCGATCCTGTGCGAATTGGTATTTCGGAAATCGACATGCCATGGCAAACCTTCTCCTCTCCAACGCCCATGAATTTTTCACTGCTCGATTCTACGTTCATACACGACCAGAAGGCTTTCGAAGAGTCAATGGATAAATTCTTCGAGGAGTCAAAAGATGATGTATATTTCCCTATTGTTCCTCGTTACGACTTCAAAATTAAATCGACTCCAATTGACCCAATTTGTGTCAAGCTGTTCGTTCTTACGGAAGGATTACTTGGAATGAAGCTGGAAGGTGCTTGAAACTCGAGCGATGCCTTTACCTCCTCGTGAGTGAGGAGGTAAAGAACAAGGTTGTGAAAAAGGAATCAGGTACCGCAACAGGCAATACGTCAGAGGAGCAAAGTCAAATTCGCGTTTTCCCCTCGACGTATGATTGTAAATGTACTGCATTTTGAACATTGTTCCTGCTTCCGCAACGGCTTGCTTCTCGCTCTATGGTCCCCTGGGTCCGCAAGCGTTTCATCAATCATATTGTGATAATCACCCCGCTTTCACAAGCTACAGCTAATCTAAGTCCAGCCTCGCCTTCCTACACAGGCATCATTTTGTTTCCTCCACTTTTGTTTCTCATCACTTCACCACATGGTGACCAAGTTTTCATGGGAGCATTCCAATTTTGCTCCGTACGTATCTTAGTCACTAAAGCTCTTTTGGTTCGTACGGGTCAGCGTAAGAAGATCGCGCAAGTGAAGATCACGAAGTTTCACTCACTGCAGTTAACTTTCATCGGAACTTTACAGGGGGTATACTACTACCTCGTGAAGCTGATATCCTATCGTTCTAATACCTTGCATTGGTGACACTTGAAACATTATTCGAATTCCAAGCAGGGAACCGCCAATGTTGAAGCTCGTCTTTGAGTACTACTCGGCCACTCCGGGATCTGCAATAAAAAGTCATGGCAAGAAAGGCTATAGCTTCTCGCCTCACACTGACCTTGTGACTCCCCTTCAGGGACCAACCATGAGCTTACATTGCATCTGCAGAAACGGACTTGCGACACTGCAGAGACCAGACACCCCTAACAAACCAATGCGGCTTGTCTTTGCTCACTTGAATTCAATAGAATAGAAGTTTCCTCCAACCCTTTCTAGACATATCTTTGTCGTTCTTGAAAATATCACCCTTTGTATCGCAATCTCTATCAAGAGAAAACCAAGTCTAGGGTCGTCTCAGACGTTGAGTGATACATTTATCTCCCCGCATCCTAAAATCAGGTTTCTGAGCAAGAATTCGTATCAGATTACTGCCCGAAGGAGGCCAATCCATGGAGATGTATGCATAAATTCTAGCGTCGAGAATGTTCGAAAAGCCATAAGCAACGGTTGTACGGTAGCGAGAAGAATAATGTGGTTGCAATGAGCAGCGGGGGCTCGTATGAACTGCATCAGGGCCTCAACTTCAACCAATTAGATCCTTGCTGCGGATCCTACTATTCCCCAGACGATCGCACACGGTTCCCGGGGTAAGTATGAGTTGCATCCGTCCCGTGAAGGATCATGTGGCGCTTTAGGCAGACTCCAAAGACCCAAATACGACTAAGTAATCACCACCGCCGAATGCATGATCTTCATCCCTCTTCACTTGTATGTGGTATTTTATACGGCTTGCCAGGAACTCTATCGTATAAATCCGTTTGCTTTGCTTCGGCAACCAGCGATCAGCCATCCATCAGCTCGCTTTTGTCATGACTTGCCAAGAGGGACTTATTCGAGTATCCATGTTCTTGACCAATCCTACAAGGCGCCTTTGAAGTTTTTGCATCGAAGATTTGAAATTGCATCCAACATGCAAGTAATGTTGTCATGGTCCATGCGGCGTGCTCGCAGGGAACAATCTGGATGGATTAGGTTTGATCGTTGGTTGAATACGAAGAAGGATGAAGGCTACCAACATTTTTCTATGCTCGGACGAACATTGATACCGGCATTGCATACTTTTTTAAGCTGCTAACTCGCACGAAGCTCCTGATTACTTTCTCCCCTCATTCTAACCCCTGGAGAGTGTGCGTTGCCCTACGTATATTGTACCTCTTTAGGCCGACTCGCCGCTGCATCTACGCGGCCCGTACCGCACGGGCGCCCAATGATGAGGTCGAGGTTAAAATAGAGTAGTGATTGGATGCTTTAGCTCGCAAATGCTGAAAATGCAGGAGCCGATTGGCCCCTTATTCGGTTTCTAGAGACACGACCACGTGGGGATCCCGACGCACAGATTGTAAATCTACGACCGTGTGTAATTCGGGAGCTCAGTTGCTGATCGGAGAATTCTAGGCCCCGTATTCCTGGCAATTCATGGCTGAAAATAGCCTGTGGTTGCAAGGGGCCCCCTGGAAGTCCGTATGCGTAAGCGCGGCGACATCTCGTAATTCTCGAAGAAGGTTCAGTACTGGCTACTACCACGTATTGAGAACATCAAACTGATTTTTAAAATTGAAGTTCAATCCGTCTTGGCCAATGCTTGCAGCTCAAAGTACCATTCGCTCTCGTTTGAACGCTTGGGTGACCAAGGCAGGCAGGCAACACTCAGCTCGCGCTCACCGCACGTCCGTTTCGGATGGAGCGGACAAAAGTTTGACTTTCTCACTCCAAACTCAGACCTCTTACTATTGATTTTATGGCTTAGTATTAGTTATGAGATTTATGGCAAGATAAGGTTCTTAAAATGTTAAAAGGGCTCATCCCCGCGGTCAACATGGAAAGGTCAAGGACTTTCACTTCGCCATTCTTTACCTGTCTTTGCAAGTCACTATATCCCTCCGCTTTTCAAGTCAATCTTTAAAGCTCAAATCATGTATCTTTCCAAGAGTGTCATAATCTTGGCTACAGGAGCCTCCTTGGCCAGTGCCATCAACTTCGCCAACTATGGCAACATGGCTATGGAAGCCATCAAACGCAGCCTCCCAGAAATGGAAACCATCTATCCTCGTCAAAACGCTACCGCATGTCCTGCCGTCTGGACAACAATAGCATCAGAACTACAAACCCTATTCCTAAACACCACCGACTCTCTCTGCAACGACGACGCCCGCGCCGCCATCCGCCTCGCCTTCCACGACTGTGGCTCCTGGAATCTCACTTCTCCCGGTGGTTGCGATGGCTCCATTATCTTAGCCCCTGAGGAACTCCAAAGAGGCGAGAACAGAAACATGACAGTCATCGGCGCCAAACTCCTAGCTATCACCCAGAAATACCAAGCTATAGACTCCTCCGTCGGCGCGGCAGACTTGATCCAATTTGCCGCCTCCGTAGCCATCACCACCTGCCCGCTTGGTCCTCGAGTAAAGACACTCGTCGGCCGTCCCGACTCCAGCGTTGCAAATCCCGAGGGACTGCTTCCCGACGTACATTCCCCCTCCACAGACATCATCGCCCTCTTCGCAGCCAAAGGCATAACAGCCGCTGAGCTAATAGCTCTAATCGGCGCGCATTCATCGAGCAAGCAGTTCTTCGTGAACGAGACTAATGCGGGAGCGCCACAGGATGATACGCCTGGGACGTGGGATGTGGATTATTATGCTAATACTGTGGCGGCGGAGCCACCAACTGGGGTGGAGGTGTTCCCGAGTGATGCGAGTTTGGCGGCGGATCCGGCGACTAGTGCCACATTTAAAGGGTTTGTGGGGAGGCAGGGGAGGTGGAATGGGGCTTTTGTTAATGCGTAAGTCTTTTTGAGTTGGGTTGATGAACGGTTGCTAATGTGAAGATATATAGGATGTCGCACTTGAGTCTGCTTGGTGTACCTGGGGGAGCGGCGAACTTGATTGATTGTACTGCTGCTGTACCTAATACGAGGACTGTACCAAGGGATGTTAAGAATGCGCCAATTAATGGACGGATTTGAAGTTTTGAGATGCTTGAAGGACTCTAAGGATTGGGAGTAATCTATGTGTAAAAACTTCAAGAGGGAATAGTTCTTCGAGTCTTAGTAGAACTGGCTAAGACAACTCCAAACTCGAAAATATGCACGCTGTTCTTCAGAGCTTATATCAATATCGAAAGCAGATTTTGAAACTCTGGAAATGCACTCTCTCAAGTGAGGTGTCACTTCAGCCTGGATTTACTTTTAGCTCGCCTATCTTGCTTGTTACACAGCATAGATACACGTGGGTGGCTTGCTCGGTGAGAGATCGGGACTAGCTTTTTTCCTAATCGGGCTGATCGATCTGATCGAGCCTCAAAACAACAGCTCAAAATGTCGGCCTTGTCTGCGTTAAATTCTCGTCTGAATACTTTTACATATTTTCAAGACTTCTTCATCTTGCTATCGTATTCTTCTATCTACGAAGTGACTATTGAAGCCTCGACTATCAATATGGCCTTCTCTACCTCTCACACTGCTCCAGAAGATTCCCAGTCACGAGAGACATCTGCTTTTGAGCCCCCTACCTATAAGATTTCTTACGCCCAAGACCAAACTCTAGTTTGGGAACCCCCTGTTGGCTCCAAGGAGTTGGGAGAAGCTCTCAGTTGGAAATATCCTGATGTAGATGGTCTCAAGCAAAAGATGAAAGCGGCAATGGAAGATTTCTTACGTGCCGAGCGAAAGAAAACATCTAAAGTCAAAAGAGTACTGAATGCCGGCAAGAAAATGGTGAACAGGATGTCACCTAGCACAAAGCGACCGGAATCCAACCCAGATGCTTCTTTGCCTAAGCATCAACAATTCAACATTGAAACTCTTGACCGGGATTCCGTCAAGCAACAGTTGGATGCCTCAAACACCAACATTTCGATCGAACCAACTGTCGAACGTAATCACTCTTCAGTGCCAAAAGACCGCGACACCTCTGTCTCCACTAACGCTTTTGAGAAGAACCTGTCGGAATCCTTTTTCGACAAAAGTCTGGACAAGTCATTTTCGAATGCGAAAATTAATAAAATGGAAAGTGGAGAATCCACAGACACCTCTTTGCACTTTTTCAATTGGAGCCCCACAAACAATGACTTCCAGTCAACGACCAGGAAACGTGCAAGAAGTCGATAAAATGAGGAGAGACGAAAGAAAGTGGCGAGAAATAGAGGATTTGCTTGCGAGGAGCATCGAAGGAGACGAGTTACAGTAAGCCTTCAACACCTGCCACTTTGTGTCCTATAGTAGTATGTCAGGTGGCTGATTCTATGAAGTGTGACCCAGATAAATGTCCACGAAATGGACAGAATCTAGCACAAGCGATCCCTCGACTCTTATCGAAGCATTCTTCTGACAATGAGAGGCCGTCCAAAGACCAATTGACTATTTCACCTGCTCGCCCATCTCATGAGACTGATGTCCATGACACATATTCTGATGCAGCCAACAAATCCAGTGCTGCGGTGTCGCAACCTTCACTAAATGCCTTCTCAAGAAAGGAGACCCTACCTAAGAATCAGGAACTCGATCGAATCAGATCGACTGTGGCGGCGGTAAAACGTTATTTTCCTGGGGGCCAAGAAGGAAATGCATTGCAAATAGGCACATCTAGTGCAAATGCCCCTCCAGAGGATCGCTACGAGTATCCTTCCAATTATAGGACATCGATGTCCCCAATACCTGTCTCTCCTTTAGCATACGAAGCAAAACCGCTGGTTCTAGAACCCAGTGCAATCGATGACGATTATAGTTTAGGTCTGGAAGACTCTCCTTTCTCTTGGATGGTTGAAAGCCCCAAGGAACAAACCCAGTTCTGTGCAAACCCCAGAATGCCAGCGACTACAATCGGGCAACCTACTGGTATTGAAACTCCCGAGGAGCTGGGGGATAATTTCCTTGAAGTTAATTCCCTCCCCTCTTCCGCGCCCAGTGCACCGCAGCTGCTTTTATCTTCAGAACGACGTGCTAATTGTCTGCTTCGTTCTCCTTCTCCTCTTCTGAACGACATCGAGTTGTCCGCAAACCTGGAGAGATTGAATATTGGCACTGCGTCAAACAGTCAAACTATTAAATCCGTACTTGGGCACTTCTCCTTTAGAAGTAAGACACGCGTCAAACGATGAATTCGAGGCGAAGTTTTAGGCGGCGTTTTGAAGTGACAAAAATGTATTTGGGGGCAAGTTTTACAATTATCTTCTAAGAAAACATGTTTGGATAAAGCTATTGAGAGAGGTGGATGCTGATAATTCATCATCAATTGAAACCTCGAAATAAGAAAGGGGAGACGGAAGACTTGACTTTTGATTCCGGGTACTTTGAGAATTCCCCAAAACATGCATATTCACTCTTTTCAACATGTAGCTCCCAATTCTAACATCAACACCGAATGTCGAATAGAAATTCATTCCGCAATTCACCCTTTTGGCTAGAGAACATGGCATCGTAGGCCACACTTGCCTTTTGGGAATCGAGGTAGCCCGAATTCATAATCAAACGACCACTCCAACACTTTGAATTATTCAGCCGTGCTTGAATGTCTATTCAATTGTTTCCAAGTTGACTCAAGAAATAGTCGAGGCCTTGTGGATTTCTTACTTATGTCAGCCCTCATTTCATGGAGAAGACCAGCTTCACCCAGCTCAACTCTCAGGGAATTCACCCCATGAACAAGATGATTCACTCAAATTCCGCCAAAAGGCTCTCACCTTCAGATCTATCACTACTAGCAGAAGCTCGACGCATATATATCCCCCCCTCCCACGGAGAAGCAGAGCTCTCCTCTCTCTTTCATCAACGCCTTGCTCCAACCAGTTGAAGAGCACCCCACGAAGAGCGACTCATTTGCCTCGAAGCTCTTCCAAAATCGATCTCCGATAGATATCAAATCCCATCTCCATCTAACCAGCCCAACATCTCCACATCGCAGTAGCACCTCATCGACGCTCACAACATCTTCATCACCATCCTCACCAACTCCACTTTCGATCTCTCACCACCCCATCCTAACCCACAACCATGCCACCCCTCAAACGCCTTAAGCCCCGCTCCGAACTCTCCCCCACATATCTGGCATCCAGACCAGATCCCTCCCCTCCAAAATCGCTAATCATCAAACTCCCAATCCGCTTCTTTCCACCCACCACACCAGACCGAAGTCTCCTAAAACTAAAACCTCGTTTCCGCTCCCCTTCACCTTCTCCTTCTCCAGAAGATGAAACAGAACGAGAAGAAGAAACAATCTACACCCTCCGCCAAAAATGCTGGCTGCTGGATCAACTACGCATCTACGGCTCTATCGCAGCACAACAAAAAGCAGCCATTGCTAAGACTAAACAGGAGAGCGGTGAAGTGCAGGACTTGGCATGTCCCTATGTGCTGAGTGAATTCTCGATCGAAGAGCGAAACAGGGCGGGGTTGGATGAAGATGAAGAATTTGCGTTCTTGACGCGGAAGAAAGCGGAGCTTGAGATGGGGGTTTTTGGTGTGAGTGGGTTTGAAAGTTTGGATTTCGTTGATGCCGACACTGACGCCGACGTGGAGAGGCCGGTTTTAGGAGGGAAGAGCATTGATGTCTCTGGACGGCCGATTTATGGTGGAAAATCTGTCGATGCGTCAGGAAATATCTGCGCTGCGCCCAAGGTGGAGGAGGGTCAGAAGAAGGTGGCGAAGAAACACAAGAGGCGTAAGAGGAGGGTTTCGTTTGATGGGTGTTTTGTCCCCGAACCGTTGGAGGAGATTGAGGATAGCGGGGTGTATGGGAAGCCGAAGAGGAAACCGAGGGGTGGGGGTCGGAAGCCAGTGAATACTTCTACTTCTGGGAAAATTGTTAAGATGCCGGTGGTCAAGGAAGAGGAAAATGCTGAGGATGGGGATGGGGAGTTCGTGCCGCTGGGTGAGGAGAAGCCGAAGAAGAGACAGTCATTGTTGACGGCGGGGAAGTTTGGGAAGGTGACGAAGAATTTAGGGGGTGGAAAGCTTGCTGTTAAGGGCAATATTAATTTGTCGTTCCAGAAGTAGGGGGATTCAGCGGTTGATATTTCGCGTTTCTTACTCGGGGATTGTCGTGGCTTGGGAAGCAGAGGCGGTTTGGGGTTGGGAACTTCGAGCATGGTGCTTAAGCTCCTGGATTTGGGCGCGGTATAATGCGTTCGTTTGCTGCATACTTAGACTGGTTTATCGAGGAGCTCTAGAAGTTTTCTTAGTAATTGCAATCATTTAAACTGCAAAGTTAGCGCGTGTAACTTGTTTTGGGAAACCTTTTTGAGATCTCGGTGCCCATGGGACCTTGCGTGAAAAGGTAAACGCAGTTGACACGTGGGAGAAAGACCATGAAATGAAATTGTCAGTAACAGTTATTCTCACTTTGATGGAGCACCTTAACCAGACCACGCAAACAAAAACCGTAGCAGTGAAAGCTTCCATTTGTCCAATACTTTACATCCGCCCAATGCCATCAGACGCCAATATGCAATGCCCCATTTTATACATCTCTCAACACTCCTACCCTATCCGATCCGGTCTATTCAGTTTTCGCGCAGTCAAAATCTACTCCTCATTAGCACAACCATCCAACCCCCCATCACCAGCACAACACTTACCTGACTCCTCGTCCTCTGTCCCCTAACCGGCAAACCCATAGCATGTCGCCTCCCCCTATAACTCCCCATATCCCTCAACCGCTGAATATTCTCCCGCAACTGCCTCCTCAAATCTGTCTCGATTTTCATGCCCGACAGCTCGGCCGTCAGCGCAGTGATGGTCTTGGATGGTATGGAGCCCAGTCGCGCAGTGGGGATGATGGAGTGTTTTGCGAGGATGCGGGAGGCGTGTTGGTGGCCGATGCCGTAGAATGTTTGGAGGGATTTCTGGGGAGATGTTAATACTGTGGTGGAGATCAAAGAGATGGAGCGGACCTTGATTAATCGGTTTTCGGGGAAGTTTACCCCTAGTATGAAGACCTGGGAATGTTAGTATATACCCAGATATTACAGTAATAGCTGCAGACGCACCATTGTGACAAAGCTGACGCAATTGAAGCTCCAGATGTGCGGATTCTGTTGTCGCGATCCAAAATCTTCAGATTGTCGTCGATAGCTCGCACGGATCGCACGGACTATGGTACACGTGACTACTTGACAGCGCTAGTGTAATCGACACCTATCCGAAACCCCAAGCTCCTTCCTCCGTTCCGTATCCCCTCTCTTCTCTCTCGATATCGAGGGTCGTACCTTCTACAACACCACAAATTCTAAAATATCCAAAAATCTCGTCTCCTCCTCCACGATGTTCACCATGCAGCGATTCGTAGTCTCGGTCCTCCTCGTCATCACCCTCTCCTTCGTCTTCTTCGCCCAAGCTGCCGATGCCGCAAAAGGCCCCAAGATCACTCATAAGGTGTACTTCGATGTCAGCCATGGCGACGAGCCCATGGGCCGCATCGTAATGGGTCTTTACGGCGGGACTGTCCCCAAGACAGTTGAGAACTTCAGAGCTTTGGCGACCGGCGAGAAGGGTTTCGGATACGAGGATTCTACCTTCCACCGTGTTATCAAGAACTTCATGATTCAAGGTGGAGACTTCACCAAGGGCGATGGCACTGGTGGAAAGTCGAGTACGTATGTCAATGCAGGCCAATTGGGTACTTGCTAACAACAATTCCCAGTCTACGGCGCCAAGTTCCCCGATGAGAACTTCAAGCTCAAGCACTCCAAGGTTGGCCTTCTCAGCATGGCCAATGCCGGACAAGACACCAATGGATCCCAATTCTTCATCACCACCTCTACCCCCGGGTCAGTACCACTCCTACCTTCTCTCGCCCTAGACAAAAAAAATATTCACTTAATATCACGGATTTGAATGCTCCACTCGACGTGGCACATTCAGAATCAGTGTCGCTTCTTTTGTCCACTGGGAGATTTTCCAATTCAATTCTAACTATCACATAGTCACCTCAACGGCAAACACGTCGTATTCGGCGAAGTCCTCGAGGGCTACGAAATCGTCCAGAAGATCGAAGATGTGCCCAAGGGAGCAGGAGACAAGCCCGTCAAGCCCGTCAAAATCACCAAGAGCGGCGAGCTGCCAGTACCAGAAGAAGGTATCCACGTGGAGCTCTAAAGTACCTTCTTAGACCATTGTTTTTCCCTGTGTCGGACTTGCTGATTCGTCTGTCTCGTGCACAGATGAATACGGTCGTGCCGAATTCCAACCTGGTATGAGCGAAGCCCCGCTTAAGTCTGCGACCTCGCCTGCGGCTACGAACACGGCTGCTGCTACTATCCCTGTCGTCGGCGATGCTGAGATGGATACCACGTCCGAGGAAAGCTTCAGCATTTTGCAAAAGGGTCTCTTTTTGGCGGTCATTTTGGGTTGTGTTGCGGTTTATATTCGGATGAACAGTAAAAAGGGCAGCAAACGGTACACTGAGAAAAGCATGGTATGATTGTACAATGAATATATGAATTATTCCCACATATGTCTTCAGCCTCCGTCCGGCACCGGGTGTCTTCCTTTCTTTTTTGTCTCGTGTCAAACCATACTTGGTTTCCAAGATGTACCTCCTCTTCTGTCGATATGCAAATCCATGGCTGTGACTTTGTGCCACCTGGCAAATTCGCATTTTGCCGGTGCCGAGAGGCTAATCAACAAAAATCCGACACTAATTCTGAATATCCCACACCAAATGGAACATTCAACCTCCGCAATATTCAGTGCCGCTTCCAAGTTTTCGGAGGAGATAATCAAGCAACGTCTCAACTCTCCAGTTTCCAACTCAGTCGATCTCAATACCCATCACCATAGCTTTCTGTTCCTCGTAAGCCCTCCTCGAATCCTCAAGCTTCTTCCGCAGATACGAAGTCGTCACAACAGCATGCTTGATCTCCGGAAGCAAAGACGTATCCAAAGACGTATCATTCAAATCCATGACCATGCCAGCGCCTCTCACGCGCCCCAGAATGTTCAATCTGTGGCCAAGTCCATGACGGCTGTGACTCAAACAAGTATCAATAGCAGCAGCATATCGAGTCATCTTGGCACAGAATTTCCCATCTAGCTTTTCATCGAATTCCTCCTGGTAGAACTGTAGACAATCGTCGATATCTGGCCGGTCGTAGTCGATGACTAGATCCGTTTTATCGTCTGCATCGTGCCGTCTGGAAACTAGAGTGACGGTCTTGACGTTCTTGAATAGATGTATCAGTTTGGACAACTGTGTATCTACGGCAGCTGTATGAATCATGGGCCGTGTTACTTGTAGTTGTTGCTGTGTCCTTGGGTACAGCACATCCGGCTTGAAGAAGATGGCAAAGGCCTCGGCGTTTTCCGTGAACTCTTCTACTTGCGGTAAGGGCTTGTGGGCATTAATGGTGCCACTGTGATTAATGTATATCGTGTCGAGCTGGTGGTTGAACCACACCCCAGAATACGGCGAGTCCGTCAGAAGATATTTCTGGTAGATCTTCGACGCAACCATGTACGATTCCTGGCACACCTGTAAATGGACAATCGATGCTTGTGTCCTGAATCCCCAAGAAAACATGTTCCCAGGCTTCTGATCAAACAGCACCAAGTCGAAAGGCACCACCCTTGGACCAGGCAACGCGCACTCCCATATCAGCAAACGTATTTCCTTGGGCAAGTCGACGAATTTTGGGAACGCGTATTCGACACGCCGACGCTCTCGCGGCGCATAGTAGTGTCTGGGTCGCACGGGGTACGTGTCGCTGGTGTTGAGATCCACGTGGAAATTCAGCCCGCATTCGCAGCAACTGCTCGACAGGATCGGGCATTCGTGGTCGCAGTTGATGCAGTGCAATGCCCTGTCGTCAGCTATCTCGGTCAAGCCGTGGCGAGTATAGAATGTATCTTCGTTCGGGGCCATGCTGCGTCTGGAGTGACGGGGGACAGTGAGGGTTTGATGGGATGTTGAAGTAGGCAGCTGGCTTAAGAGGGACGAGAAAAGCGGCACTGATTCTGAATGTCTCAGGCTGTGTGGAACATTCAGAGTTTCCAGTGTTCAGTGCCGCTTTTTTTGTGTCCACCGCGAGGCTGGTCCCATCGCGGGGTAATTGAGGCCCGTAGATGTGACCTATCATCCCGAAACAGACACGGAAATCGGTTTGAACAGTTGGCAATAATTACGTGGCAAGTCTGATAGGGTTATCACACCGTATGAAAATGAGGAATCTGGGAAGCATTTTCTAAGCCTCTTTGTTGAATGTAGTAGGTGGTCCTCCAAAGCCAGCTGCCTGAAGCGTCGTAAACAGGGGCTTAGCGACATTAACCCCTGAAACATCAAATTTCCAGGGTCTGTGTCTCGCGGGAATCTGTGTACTGACAGGCGCTACGGCGCATTGAAAGGGGGCAAAATGTGGCAAAGACGAAAATGCCGAAGACAGAGCGTGGTTCGAGGTTACACGGGAGCAATTTACTTTGTAGTCGGAGATAGTTCTACTTTTCCTATTCCCGGTTTGTTTATTTCGTTTCAGCCGTCGTAGATGTTAGCATCAGGACTTTGAATGACATTATATTCATTTTTGGCCTGGTTTAACCTAGGGATGGAAAAGTAGAGGGGAGCGACGGATTGACCGAAGCATAGCTGGCGATGAATCGTTGATGAAGGTCCTGCGTCTCATGAGGGAACACTAGATTATCATGTGATAGGGTGTGCTCATTTTGGTTCGCTGTATGGTGTATCCATAGAATAATATACTATTAACTTTCAAAACGCTATCATCCCAGAATGCTACTAAAATCCCAGAACGCCAGAAATGCTTCCTTTGGATATCCCTCCTAGATCGTTTCAAGTCATTAAAAACTCTCAAACCCTCCATCCTCACAATCGACCATCGGCCACTGCTCTGTAACCACATTCCACTTCTCGGGAAACTCCTCATGATCCGTCTCCCAAAACCCCCTCAGCGTCAGCCTCGGCGCAAACAAATTCTCCTTATTCCTCAACATAACGCTCTCAATCGCCGTCTTCAACGCCATAGTCATCGGTCGCACTACCCAGCTTATAGTATCCACGTCTTCAGACTCAACCGTCATTTCGGTGATCCTATTCAGACGACTCTTCAACAGCGCTCGTGCCCAATGCGATGGTGTCTCATCCATACCCGCAAGCTCCATGGGATCCCATTCTATATCTGGGGGAATGATGTGGATCTGGATGTGCCGAACGAAACTGTGGTTTGCGGCGCCAATCTGGTCTTCGAAGTTGAAAAGTTGGCGTGGGCGCCAGAACTTGAAAATATTGGTTTGGTAGAGGATTGGAACTGTTTCCGAGTAAATTTGTTTGTTGAGACGTATGAGGCCGGGTGTGTGAGGCTTGGTGGTCTGGCGATATGAGGAATTCAGACGCCAGGTTGTCTGTTGTGGTCCGTCTGATTCTTTTGCTTGTAGAGAGTATAAGTAGATCTGGTCTCGAATCTCGCGGGGGAGCTGCATGAATGGAAATGGCTTCTTGGATGATTTTCGTGATTTGATGATGCCTCTCAGGATATCGTACGAGTAGCTATATCGCCCCGTATTCCAAAATTGGAGGGATTGAAGCCGGTCGATGCCAGTAAAGAGGTCTGGCTCCTTGAGGCAGCATGGCTCCAACTGTATAAGACTCAACATCGTTTCCACACTTCTTTTTCGTGATTATAGAGGACGAAGACAAAGCTCTGATGATGTTTGGAAGAAGGAAATGTATTTTGTTTTCTTGTAATGAGCAGTTGATTTCTTATCACACGACTCCTTCCAAGCCTTACCCCGCTCTTAACCCCGCCTCGCCAATCGCTATACAACCCCAGCATCATATGACGGCCCGACTGGGACCGATTGGGAAACTGCCAACCTTGGTAGACCCTTCCTTGGGGAATGATTACCGCGAACTGCCGGCAGATGTGTTACCGGCAGAAAATGAGACGCGGTCAGTGACGTCGGCGTCGGGGGCAGTGTTTCGGCCCCCAATATGAGAAAGCCGTACGCGCGTATGAAAAACCCGAAATCCCCGAATCTGCAGGTACCAGTGCAAATGGGCAGGTAGTACAGAATTATATTTATCTCGCTCGATCTATTTTTGACATTTTATGTGTATACTTCCCACAGAACGTTGCTACAAATATATTCTGCAACAAACGAATGACTGGTCAAGGAAACCTTTCCGCCAAAATACGGTCTCTAAATATAAAAAGGAAAGTTATCTCTTGAGGCACTATCGATTGCAAGTCATCAAACAAAATTGGCTGAGCAGTTGATGGTTTACTCGCCTAAAAACTGGAGTAATCCACGTCTCGGATCGGATCGTGGGACCTAAAGACGGCAACTAAAATGAGGCTATCCACAACTTGTAATTTGGATTTCGACTAGACTAGTGCCCACAGATATCGTGACTCATATGTTAAATCATAAT
>Ga0247778_1000108_pt1 | contig 142493 bp, 159 predicted proteins | sample UWRJL049202B5_FD_179939 | JGI IMG/M metagenome (GOLD analysis project Ga0247778, IMG submission 179939) | Plant litter microbial communities from Arlington Agricultural Research Station in Wisconsin, United States - UWRJ-L049-202B-5 | ecosystem: Environmental > Terrestrial > Plant litter >... | reverse complement strand
TCGGTCTTCATCAAAGAAACGAGAATAGATATAGATACAAATCCCACCCCGCCTTGATCATCGCTTAGTATCGCCTGATCAAGAATGGCTTGAACGGTGCTCGAGGAAAAGAATGGGGAAATAATAATGAAAGAGATATAATCAGAAAGACTTCAACTTCAGAGTGCAAAATGTAATTACCGGCCTTGCAGGGCGGTATCCAATCACAACTGGCGGCGGCTGTGCAGAATCCACGCACAAGTCATGCACCTCAACCACCGACACTTCGAAATCTCAAATCCAGCCTAATCAGGTAATCAATCTCAATCAGAGCTACTTGAACCAAATATGTCTCAATATCAATATTCTCCGCTCTCGCAATCACCGGATAGCCTGGACAGAATACGTTTGCTCCGTCTCTTGCCAGCAAACACCGAGGCTAGGCATGAGGAGGCCGAGATACGATGCGAACTTTTCGAATACCCACTCCAAAGCTCCAATAGCAGTACCCATCTCTATGAGGCGTTATCATATGTATGGGGAAGTCCGGAAAATCGTCGTTCCATACGCGTCAACGGAAGTGAGCTTCTGGTCACGGAGAACTTGTATGCAGCCTTGTTGCATTTGCGAAATGCGTACCTTGCCAGAGTCATTTGGATTGATGCTATTTGTATCGATCAAGAGAATCATCATGAGAAGAAACGGCAGATTCAGTTAATGTCCAAGATCTATGGTCTAGCACAACGCGTTGTTGTTTGGCTGGGAGAAGCGACGGACATGAGCGATGTTGCGATGGGTGGAATCCGCATGATTGCAGAACAGAGGTCCCCAAATCTAGAGAACTTTGAAGTCATGCAGGGCTTAATTATAAGTTTACTTCGACGGCCCTGGTTCGAGCGTATCTGGGTAAGCTGTCCGGGTGTTTGTTGCGGCTTAGCAGAGTGCTGATACTGCAATCTGCATCTAGGTACTTCAAGAGGTCGCCGCGGCTCGACATGTGCTGATTATGTGTGGCCGTGCTCAAATTGAGGGACAAGCATTTTGTTTAGGGGTGGAATCATTGAACGATTCCGAACTTGGTCCAGACCTGCGGCGCCTGGTACATTCATTAAGCTACTTGATGAGAGGGGCTATTTTCCGTTCCAAATACGAAACTAGAGGGCCTGGACCCGCTGAGAATTTCCACGATTCTCCACTTGGAAGTCTGGTGGATATGTATCATAGTCGTAAGGCAACTGATCGCCGCGACAAGATTTTCGCATTGCTCAGTATGAGCTTTGATCCTGATTTCTTCAAAAGCGGTCTGTCGCCTGACTATGATATTCCCTGGGACGAACTTATGGAGAGACTTGTGAAGTTCATCCTAGGTGAAGGGGTTCTTGTGGATACTTCCTCTGACAGGGAGGTGGCAGTAATTCAGAGCAAGGGCTGTGTCCTGGGTTACGTTTGTTCGGTGGAAGACAATTTTGCTGGAGCAGGCCGGCAAAATATGAATATTAAATTCAAGAAGCTGACGGGAGAATTTGAGTATCGAGCCCTGGAAAATTATACCACCCATTGGGCTCTCCGGACATCGGCAAAAACCATCAAACGAGGCGATATTGTCTGTCTTCTACAAGGAGCCCGAAAGCCTTCAATCATAAGGTTGAATGGAGACTTTTTTGCTGTCATCGTTATCTCAGCTGTCCTGGAGGAGGGAGACACACATCGTCAGAGCTTTGACGTTTTCAAGTTCTGCCAGTCAATCAAGGTATTTCCCCATGACTTTCCACTTGTCTGGAATTGGGATGACGACCCTCGTGCCCCAAGAGATAGAAATGAGTACAAGATACTGTTTGAGGCAGAAGGCCAGCAACAACATTATCCAGAGACCCAACTGGATGGCAGATGGGATAGCCCGACGAGATTACTCCACATAGGCCTGATATTGGGTGACTTCGAAATTCACGATAACCAAACGCGGGGTGATTATGACCCCTATGAAGAGGCTGAGTGGAGGCTGCGGGAAGCTGCAGAGGGGTGTGAGCAACGGGCTGGAAAAGGGGCCAGCTGTACTCTGCGAGCCATGGATAGTCTTGCCTTTATATTACAAAGACGCAAACAATGGGCCAAGGCAGAAAATCTTTTGGCGCAAGTGTTACGGATGAGAAAACGGTCACAAGGCGAAGACCATCCAGATTTCTTGGGGAGTTTGAACAATCTAGCCGCAACATTCCAAGGTCAAGGGCGCCGAAAGAGAGTTAAGAAAGTGAAGACTATGATATATTTTCTAGAGCGAAGGAAAGACAACCCGGAAATAATCATGGGCAATGGAGTTATTCGGATTGTTGTATCACTTAATGAAGAGACAATGGTCTTGCAATGCCGGTGGAATAAAGTTATCTACGAGACGATCGAGGCAGCGGCCGACAATGTGGAAAATGAGTACGCAGTGATGGGGGGATTACTGGCATTAAGTGACACTGTGCAGACCACGGCACTAGAAGGGAAAGCAGAGGTTGAAGGCGGCGGAAACGAAGTCAAGTGCATGTTTCTCGAACCAGAGAAAGACTCCCACGAAATACTCAAGACACTGAGAGGGGCACCGGGGAGTGAGAGGCATGGGGGAAACCCGACTTTGGGTTTCTCAGGTGTTATCTCACTTCGATTGATTAAGTAGTTTAGGAAGTAATTAACATTGCCGGAGTCCGGACGAATTCAAATGTGTTATTAGAGTTTTCGTGTTGCCGGCTTTTTCAAAATAAGGCGTTGTTGAAGCTGAAAATCCGGCCCTCGAAAGGGTACCGTCCATGTTTATTTCTAGAACAAATGTTGAAGGCGAGAAAGCTTGATGTCGTTCTGCTCGGATAGGACTGTCTATTTGGGCCTAGCGTTCCCCTCTCTAATCCTTGCCAGAGGTGACATGCTACAGATAGCGATGGGTGAAAGCGGCGTTTGCCCCTCGCGGAGGAGCTTCGACTGACCAACTTTTGAAAAGTCGTACGTTGCCTCTTCACCCCCAGCATTCTTCGACGAGGACGGAGCTGGGAAGTCGAGAATTCCCTCACTCGACGGCTTTTCTTTTGAATTACTTGCAATTTCAATTGATGTAAGTTTCGCCGGTCAATTCCCACCGGGTTACGATAAGATAAACCTCCGACAAACGGGCAAGGCCGATGACCCCACTTTGAACAGACTCATAAACAAAGGGTTGCCTCCCACTTCTCGATTTTTCTGTCAATCCCTCTCCGCTCTTCATCCACCATGTCGTCCCTTCGAGCAGCGGCGCGATTGCGTCCCATTGCCTCTCGACTGGCCTCCAAATCCTCTCTACGACCGTATGCTACAGCTGCTGCCGTCAAACCCGCGCCACCCTCCACCGAGCAGCCATTCTTCACGAATGAGCCATCCGGACCAATCGTCAAGACGGCCATTCCAGGTCCAGAGAGCAAGAAGGCAATTGCAGAATTGGATTCGGTTTTCGATACAAGGAGCTTGAACATGCTTGCCGACTACACAAAGAGTTTTGGAAATTACATTTCAGACCCAGACGGAAATGTTCTCTTGGATGTGTAAGTTTGCCTATTTTCTCAAAGCTGGCATAGCTAATTGAGTAGCTACGCACAGATTGCTTCCATTCCAGTTGGATACAGCAACCCAGCCCTACATGCAGCAGCCGTCTCCGAGCAAATGGCCTCCGCCTTGATCAACCGTCCTGCACTGGGCAACTTCCCCTCCCACGATTGGGCCTCGATTCTCAAGACCGGTATTCTATCAGTAGCACCCAAAGGCCTTGATCAAGTCTTCACAGCCATGGCCGGCTCCGACGCCAACGAAACCGCGTACAAAGCAGCATTCATGTGGCGCCGCCAGCACGAGCGAGGAGGAGCACACGTCGAATTCAGCGAAGAAGACATCGCCTCCAGCATGCTGAACCAATCCCCCGGCGCGCCCCAACTCTCCATCCTCTCCTTCAAAACCGCATTCCACGGCCGCCTCTTCGGCTCCCTCTCCACCACGCGCTCAAAACCAATCCACAAACTCGACATCCCCGCCTTCGACTGGCCACAAGCCACCTTCCCCCTCCTCAAATACCCCCTCGAAGACCACGTCGCCGAGAATCAAAAAGCGGAAGCGGACGCCCTCGCAGACGTCGAGCGTCTAATCACAACGCACCACCTGCCCCCCTGCGCCGTCGTCGTCGAACCCATCCAATCCGAAGGCGGCGACAACCACGCCTCTCCCGCATTTTTCCAGGGCCTACGCGCTTTGACCAAGAAACACAACGTCCTCTTCATCGTCGACGAAGTACAGACCGGCGTCGGCGCCACGGGCAAATTCTGGGCACACGATCACTGGAACTTGGATACGCCTCCTGATATGGTTACATTTTCCAAAAAAGCACAGACGGCAGGATATTATTTCGGTAACCCGGAATTGAGGCCCAATAAACCATACCGCCAATTCAACACCTGGATGGGCGATCCAGCGCGCGCGATCCTCTTCCGAGCCATCATCCAAGAAATCGAACGTCTGGATCTGGTAACTAATACCGCCAATGTGGGCGATTATCTTTATAAGGGGATTGAGGGATTAGCGAAGAAATATCCGGGGGAGTTTATGAATTTGAGGGGCAAGGGACAGGGGACTTTTATTGCGTTTGATAGTCCGCGGCGTGATGAGTTTTTGAGGAAGGCGAAGGGGGTGGGGGTTAATATTGGCGGGAGTGGGGAGAGGGCTGTGCGGTTGAGGCCGATGTTGATTTTTCAGAGGAGGCATGCGGATATTCTTTTGGAGGCTATGGAGAAGATTGTTAGGTCGTGAAGGGGAAAGTAATGGGGATATGAAAAAGAACTTGAAAATGAAAAATTAGGGGGAGATGGGAACGGGGATACGGGTAGTACGGCATGATGATGATTTGAGCGATAGGATTAAGGCATTCGGATGGTATTTTAAGATAATTGAAGCACTGGGAATGAAATCACATCACTTCACTTCACATTCCACACGCAAATAAGACAAAGCCACAATTCCAACCACACCATCATCCATTTATCATTCATCTAAATATCCCCCCATCCCCCTTTCTCCTCGCCTCCTCGCCATGAAATGCAAACACCGCCGACCCAGCCAAATACATGATCATGGTTTTGATCGTGAATATGCAGTAAAAGCCAATGAAAAAAACGCCCAATGCTAAGTTTGTATGATACAGAGGTACATATTATTTCTCTCCTCTCCTGCTTCGCCTATCCTCTCCTCTTTTTCTTTTCAACACCTGCCTATTCTCTCGTCGCGGCACGACGTCGTATATTTAACCGCCCCAGCATACAGATGGAATGTAATTGATCCTTCCCAGCTCAGTTCTCGAGCGCAATGGGTGTTATTGCAGCCCCTCCCTTTCCCTCACCACTAACTCCTCTCCCATTTCCACATCATGAGAACGCGTCAACCCATTAACAGGACCTAATTTCCCATCCCGTTCCATCTCCTCCGCCTCCTCATTCTCGCGCATTAAATCTTCTTCCTGCCTTCTTAATTCCCGTTGTTCTTCCGTTTCTTCGGGTATTAGGGGTGGGACGTCGAGCATGCTGTCTCCTTCCACTTCTTCTGCTTCCATGTTGTCAGGATCCAGGGAATGTGAATCGAGGAGATCAAGATCGTGGGCTGGTGGAGGAGGAGGCGGAGGCGGCGTCGGCGCATCGGCCTCGAGACTATCTTCTTTGAGGCGTTTATTGGACTCCGTATCCTCGTTGCCTGTTGGTGAGTCTTCCCCGTCGTCGCGTTTTCGTTTTAGATCTGAACTTGAGCCTGTGGGTGGAGCAGGGGATTGCGTATGTTCGAGGGAGGGGGATTCATGGTCTGAGAATTCCACTTCATCTTCTGGTTCTGGCTCTGGGCTTTCAGCCTCCTCCTTCCCAACCCCATTTCCATTCCCATTCGCCTTTGCAGCAGCCAGCTTCTTCTCCTTCCTCGCTTTATCTAGCGCCTTCCTCTTCTCAACGGCCTTTTCAAAGAAATCCCGCACGTATTTCTTGACTTTCTTCTCCTGTTTTTCGGAGATTTTCGTGGGGTCTTCGACGCGGTTGTTTTTGAAATCGGAGGCGACGAGTTTCTTGCCGACTTCTTTGGCGAATTTTTTTAGGTCGTCGCGTGGCAGGGATTTGGAGAACTTTTGCATTATGTGCTTTATGTGTGGGAAGAGCTGGATTGGGTTAGTGTGCATGAAGGTGGATGAGGTGAGAGGGAGTAGAGGAGAGGGCTTACGGTATTCTCATAAAGCTTCATTTGCTTCTCCTGAGGCAGGGAACGCCATTTCTCGGTGGGCTTCTTCTTTTCTTTTGGCGTCGACTCTGCTGTTGGGACAGATTGGGTAGGTGTGCTGGAGGCTGCTTTCGTAGAGATAATGCCTTGAATGATGTCCTGTAAGGCTTTCTGTTCTTGTACGGCTTTTGCTTCTTGCTTTGGAGGTGGCGGTGGGTCGGGCGCTGGTAGATATGGACGTTGCCATGTTGTATGGCCGCTCTTTGAATAGTAATACGTATTGCCGTTGTCATCCGTTGCGGTGAACCAGCCGTGAGGTAAAGCGTTCATCGGCCGTCGAATTATGGGTCGCTGTGGTACGAACGTCCGTTGCGGAATATTGCTGCGAGGACCAGTTGGTGCAGTTATAGCAGCTGGTGCAGGTGACTTCGAGACCTCCTCGACCCTCTCGTTGTTTCGACGCTCAAATAATTTGACGGCACTGGGGTCTGCCTTTTTCCTGCTGATTCGGTACTCTTCCTTGAGAGCACCCCAGACTTCCAGTAGTCTCTTTGCTTCGAATGCGACATCTTCGTGTTCCGAAGACGTAAAAGTTTCAACTGTCCCTTCGATTTTGGCTTTCGTAATCTTATTTTTCGTTATCCGAGGGAAGCTGTAAAGAATGTCGAAAATTTGGAGAATGACATTATTGTCTTCCCTCCAGGTGGTCAGGCTAGTCCGAAGAATTTGGTAGCCGTGCATCTGCACAACTTTATTCCGGACCTTATCGTCATCGCATCGCTGTATGCGACTGAGCAATTTAACGACAATCCATTTCTCTTTGCATTGCATGAGAGTCGCCATAATCTTCCGGACGCCATCTTCATCCAGACCTTTCGGTTGGACGTTGTTAACGTATTCTTCGTCGTCCTCACCCGTCTTCTTTTTACGGGGCTTCTTGGCGACTGCAGTGTCCCACCCATCGCCATCATCGATACCAAGAGCTTCGATCGTCGCATGCGATAATTTCGTTGCACGCTCGGTCTGAGTCTTACCTCCGATGAAGCCTGTACAGTTTGGCTCATCGCAGTAGCAGGGTTGGGGATCGGCTCCATATCGGTCGACATTGTAGTTGAACACCAACTCCTCACCCGCCTTGATGTTGCGCTCGGCAAAAATGCCCATGCGCAACTTCTCGCCGACGACCCATTTGTCCACGTAACAGTTTGGATTGCAGGAGTGGTTGCAGAATCGTCCCAGGTTGCCCTTCTTGGTTGCATCCACGAATTCACTCTTGGTGAGCGACATAAAATAGAAATGCTTGATGCCTTCATCATTATACTGGTGGGTGCGTTTTCGAAAGGCGGGCTCATTAATAACTTCGCCGATGTACTCGAAAATGAAATCATCAGCGTGCAGGTCAGTGTTTGCTCGCAAACCGTAGCCCTTCTTCTCCGTCTTGATGACCGATACGGTGGCATACTGTTTGCGCTGAAATCGTTGATTTTGGCAGGCATTTCCACAATTGCAATCATTGTCAACGCATTCCATTTTAGTCGCACGGTTGATGCAGTCTGAATCTGGTCCGCATGCATGATTCTTGCCATCGCCTACGACAATCAGTAAAACGCCCTGCTTGGGGGGTTCAGAAGCACTCACTCCACTCCTCAGAACAATCGCAGTCCAGCGAATCGTGCTCCGAATGTCCCATGTATTTACCTCCATAGATGCAATTTTCGATTTGTGAAAATACCGAACAGGCTTCCTCGGTAGAATCCGGTAGATGGTCGAAAAGTTGGACAGGTTTTGAGATTACTTTTTGCGATGCTTTCCGTGACAATTTTGGTGGTTTGCCCTCCTCGACTGTGACGGTGATATCACCACCTATTACTTCCTCGTCATCTTCGGATTTTGGAGACTGGCTGGCGCTTTGCTTCTTGACTGGCGATTGCGATGTAGAGTGCGGCATGGCGGGCGTGGAAGATCTAGACATTTTCGTAGAGCCAGGTGTAGGAGCATTCTGGTATGCGCCATTGACAGCAAACCCATTCCCCAGGGGCGAGCCCCCTTCCTCCAGCTTCATGTCGCTCAGCGCAGTATCAACTGCCTCTGGCTTTACGTCCCGCGTATCGTCTGCCATTATTATAGGTATCGCAAAGGACGGAGAGGAATGTTTCGGGTTGGCGTTGGTGCAAGTTCGCTTTCGAAAGCGAATTGCAGAGGTCGAGACTCGGCGGCGAGAGGTTGCGAATGCACCTTAAGAATCGGCCTAGCAAAATTATAGGAATATTTATAGTTGATGCCAGAGCAATCTATATCTGTGATGTACGTCTACCGGCAGTAGACTCCAGGGTCAAAGGAGTGTTTGCGCCTGGCTGACGGGCTGCGAAAGGAGGGCGCTGAAGTGGAAATATTGTACAGCTCGAGAGCAGAGAGGGAGAGGTCTGCGGAGACCAAAGAGGGTTGCGGATGTGGCAGAAGAAGCTGGACTGCTCGTGGACGAGGACATGGATATAGCTCTCGAGGGGATTGACTTGGAGCTTGGGGAAGGACGACGGTGGTGGTCGAGGATGAAGGTTGACGCAGTCGATTGAATAATAAAGGTTCCAACAACCAAACTCCTCACCTCTGCAGCATTTCCGATCCAACCTGGGGGTTCCCTGTGTCGCTGGTGATGCGCCTCACATATCACTCTGCAATTTGCGCAACTCCTGTCCCGGCCAAAATAGGGTTGAATTGAATTACTATGTAGAAATGTAGATGGCCGCGCTCAGCACCCCGGGAAGCGAATACAGTACTCCGCTAGCGCGCCTCTGGGCAAAAAAAGCAAAAATCGTGATTCCATCAACGACGCCGTTTCTGGGGATTGTGAAGCCAATTTGAATATAACAATTCCCGTAGCAAATACAGTTTGTATTAACTCTTGATTGTTCGTATCAAGCAGCCACCACACAAGCGCCATTAACAACCAGGCGGGCTTCACCAAGATACTGTGCCCCCTACTGAAGCGCATACCTAGGCTCTTCAGGAAGAAAGAAAAATACGTAGCTTACCTGTTGTATTATCCGATTGCTTTTGCGGACCTTGATGCCATATACTCTTCTTACCCTCACAGCAACATGTTATGCCTCAGCATCTCTTGTGTAGTACCAGTTTTGCCTTATTCCCTCCACGCCGCACGCCTACCTTCAATTCCATTGCCTTGTCCCAAGCATTCCAAACATGCGCCTTCTTGTGTGAGGTGAACTTTCGGTGAAGAAGCCGACTCGATACCACGAGCTTGTATCCGTATGCATGCTAAATCAGACAACGACCTGCCGATTGAAGAGAGCTCAGAAGGAGGATGTGGGTGCGGGGGAGCCAGCGACACAGTAGTTTAGACTTGTTGTCCATGTCTCCGCTGTGTGGCCGATCAGACGGCATGTATAGAGAGCGCTTCGTTATTTAGGGCAGGTCACAATCTATTAGCAACGTCAGTAGATGGCCACGACGGAGGAAGGCTACTTACTTACGGGCGGTGACTCTCCAGTGAAAGTGTGACAGCACACAGTGCAGATTTTGGCGCGAGGATTGCCCCACAGAGAATAGAATTCGTGTCGTAAATATAAAAGGGACTTTTCCGTAGAGACGAGAGTTATAAAGTGTCTCGGTCGCGACCTTCGGTCGAATCCTCCTGAGGACTGCACGCACTTGTCGCCATGTCCTGCTGTTTCTCAGACATTGATTGCTGGACTCGCTCGTCTGCGGTCGCAGAATGGGCCTGGTGGGCCACACCCTCCACCTGCTCGTCCCCGCCCAACGAAGATTCGACGCTGCGCAAAGAGTGCGACGGCGGATTGCGCGGAGTACTGGAGTCGTCGTGATGCGAATCCCTTAATCGATCGTATGGCGCGGTGAGGCTCAACAGTGCCAGCTGCGAACGACAGCTCGGCAGGCCACAATCATGACCAGCAAAACCCCAAGGTTACCAGCCTTATGGGAGGAGAGATGTGAGGGAAAGGTTGGCGATTGGGGCGCGACAGTTCGGGCGCCCGTCCGCTAACAGTGCTCAGGGCACTTCTGGCTGGTGATTCGCTGTATCCGCCTAGAACAAGGCCCAATTGTTCAGCGAGAGTCTTCCGGGGAAAGTCCCCCCTCCACCCCCAGGACCCTATGAGGGTCTTATGAAAATGCACGGCCAGAGTGGCCAGCACAGCAAAAGTCACAGCCAATGGCAGCGGCGGTTCGCTCCCCTTTCTTCTCGATTATCCTCCTCTCGCGTCCGTACCGAGAAGAAACAAAAAAACCCAAAATTGTTGTCATTCTGGCAATAATCAACCAAAAACTTGAATTTGAAATATATGAAAGCTTCAATAGTGGAATAGTGGAGGAACGGGCAATTCGGCGCTGGCGCGCCATGGGCCGGAGCATCAAACCCTCCCACTGGCCTCGCTACTCTGCAGGAGCTGCAAGCTGCTCTAGCCTCCTGCGAGTCTTGCCTGCTGCATCTCTTGCGTCTCTGGCGGCGGAAAAGCCATTCTCACGGCCACTTAAATCCCTTGCCGGACGCTGTTGCATATGCACGGGGGCTGCATCGAAATTTCAGATGTCTCATTTCCCTTAGAGTCCTTTATTAACGCCTGTTTGCCGCTGAATACACCCAGCTCCGCGACTGATTGTCGCTGAGACTCCCTCCTGGCCCTCCTGGTGCTCCTGGATCCAGTCTCGCGCGCTTCACCTAACGCGAGAGTCCACCAGGCCCACGCTGGCATTCAGCCTTCTGCCCACTCCTGGCCCCTTGGTCCAACGATTTAACGCTCTTTAACGACCGTCGATACACGATTACACGCTCTCTAGCAGCTCGAGGCATCCTTCACGTGTGGCCATACGAAAGGGTACCCCCCCAGAGATACTTAATGACCTTATTTTCTTCCTCCCAGCTTGTCTTCTCCACGCTCCCTTACCCCCCAGCTCCCGTCTGCTACACGCGGCCGGAGTCTCTCCTGCGCCAGCTGTTCCCTTCTTTCAGTTCCCCATATCATTCTACAGCACCATGGACATACATCCGCCCTTTTCGGAGCAGGAAAAGGTACGTGGGAAGTTCCGGAGCTTTGTATATTCCAAATACATATATGAGAGCTCCAAGTTATATCACTATTACTCAGGGGTGCTCTGTACCTCCTTGATTACTCGCCAGTCGCGTCTAATACTAACTATATCTCCGCCTACAGCGCTTTGTCCTCGCAGAAGCAATCAAGCTCAGTTCCATACCAGTAGACCGACTTCTGGCTCTGCTGAGTGAGGGCAATGTCCAGCCAGCATGGTCCCAGATGCTCCTGCCATATGGTGAGTTCTGCGCTTTCTAATATGCCGCTCGGCTCCCAGTTTCCCCAGATCTTCAACGCAAGCAGATCGCTCGACCCACAGACATATATATGATCTGTCGCATATTGGCATATATCGCGTAGAATTATCAGCTGCTAACCTGGTTTGTAGGTCGCAACCTGCAATCATGTATTGATACGTTCGAAGTACTGCGCGCTGGCTATGGCCAGCCTTCTCCCTACTCAGCACTCCCGCTCCCTAATCCCTCTCACAAGCGCAAGTCTGTTCCTGAAAATCTCGAGCCACTTATGACTGGCCCTCAACCCAAGCGACGCCAGTCGGGTGTAGAAACTGTACCACCTGCGCGAGATATTCGACCAAAGCCAACGTCCTCGAATGGTTCCCCTCATCCGTTTTCCGCCCTACCAGGTCAGCCTCCAGCGCCGGCAAAGAAGAGAGGGAGACCGTCTAAAGCCGATGTTGAGGAAAGAAATCGAGAGGCAATTGCAAGGGGAGAAGTCTTGCCTCCTCCAAAGGCTATGACACCAAAGGGAGGGAAACAACCAGTTACGGGAGAGCCTAGTAGCGCAGGGTACGCGGCTATTGCGCCTATGGTCACAGCACCTCCGGAGCAGAGTGGAGGAGTTCAATACCAAGCTGGACCAATAGAAGCTGGAATGACTACTACTGCTGCGCCGACTGCTCCAGGAGACTCACCAGGCAAAAGGAAAAGAGCGCGGCCGGCTCCTAGGCAACCCAAGGTAGGAAATCTTTACGAATGGGAAGAACAGAAAACTAATGAACTGCTAAAGGTTCCGAAGCCTGGTGAAGGCAGTTTCTCAATTGCGCCTCCACAAATGACTCAACCGCAGGCAATGGAAGCACCACAACTTCAAACTCCCAATACCCCAAGCCCGGCATTTGCGCAACCACGACCAGCTGAAGCTGTACCAATATCACAATTAGTACAGCCGACACCAACTGAAAGTCAGGGACAGCCTCCCCCCGAACAGCCATCACAGCCCGAACCACGTCAACCTAGTGCATAGAGGCATTTTCTTTCCAGTCTTACGAATCCAACGATACCAAAAACATCTTGGCAATTATCACGGCTCCAACAAAATAATGCTAATGGGCATTTTCCGTTCCATTCCATTCATGCAGCGATCGATTTCCAGACGCATCATACTAGAGGTTATGCCTTTAACGATCGCATTTAATGGTTGCATTTATCATTGAAATCACGCCTTCAACGAAACGAATACCTTTTAATGGTCTAATCATCCGATTCAATTCCATTTCCATCACGAATACGGCCAGAGATGCTCTCAGCATCAGTAATGATACACCACATCGCGCCCCACGCACATTTCCTTTGGACTGCTGAATTTTCTCTCTCGACGTTATTTTCTGCTAACGAGTTTCATGGGATCTGGATCATAACCTGGGCGGCTAGCGTTGTATTTTTATGTCATGTTATGCTCATGATTCGCATTCATGTTTACGAAATTTCTTCTTCACATGTGCTCGCATTTCGTTTCCCGAGAGCAAGCTGTACAATCCTTCAAATTTTCCTTTTATACATTGATTGCTCTTCTTTACATTCTGGAATTTCTAAGAGCAAACAATTTTTTAGGAATCCTGATAAGAGAAGGAAGAAGGGGGGGAGGGGGAGGGGGAGGGGGGAGAAAGAGGAAGGAGGAATTGGATGAGTCACATAATGACAATGTCTTGTATGAATAGATAGTAGCAGCAGCCTCACGAATAAAATACCAAGGAAATTTTATACTAGGGTGCCGATGCCGACCCGTTAAGGATCCTGGGGCAAGAATAAGAATTTGGAATAGGTAACAATGGAGCTTCTCCTTTCGGTACCGTAGACGTAGGGGCCTTCACGACATGGGTGAGTTGGAAAGGGAGGGGCCGCAAAGTACCTAATGGGGACTATCACGTGCCAATCCTCAAAACGGAAAGACCTACCCTGTCCTACGCCGCAGCGCGGATCATCCACCCTTGTAACTCTTTGCAGGCGTTCCGCCATCAACGGCTGATTCTCGGCTCGGTCTTTGGATATGCAGGGACAGGGACAGGGGTGCGGAATTTGGAATACCTTTTGCTTTGCCCGTTGGTGTTGGTGGGGATGGGGGTGAGTGAGTGAGTGAGTGTTTGTTTGGATGTGGTGGAGGGGATTTGGGGGCTAAATAATGGAGATGAGAAAGAGGGAAGAGGGGTGTCACGTGGCTGAAGGAGTGGTTGGGAATTTTTCTTTTGGGAAATAGAGATGGGTGTGAGGTTTTTGGGGCTCTGAATTCGAACTCGGGGTAAGAAAGATGATTAAATTGATTTGGGATTTGGGATTCGGGATTTCTGGTAGGGATAAATTCTTAGAGTTGAGAAGATGAGATGAGATGAGATGGGTGGAGTTAGTTAATGGGGTTCTTTTCGTTTTTCTGCTTGGAATTAGTATGGTGTTTTCGGTCTTGAAGCTGCACATAGTGTGTTTTTACTTGTATTGCGGAAATCGATTTCTTGTCTTTCTTGAGATTTTGGTTTGTGACTTTTTTGGTTGATGTTATGTTTTGACAGATGTAGATTTGGGATATTGGGATTTGCTGTGAGCTGCGGGGGTGGTGATGAGGAAGCTTGGAGTGGGGATCTGAAATCTTGGGGGAAATGTTTTAATTGGTGGGTGGAGTTATTCGAATATTTTCGGACTTGATATTATATTGGTAGATTTGCAATGAAGCAATATTGTGATCGAGAGTTTTTTTTCTGCAATAGTGGGGTAAGTGCGGGGTAGAGAACTCATACACCAAAGTTCTCATTCTAAGCTACAACTTTCTAGTTTCTTGTTTCCCTGTTTCTGCGTACAGGTTGAAAACATGAGTTTCATGCGCTCCTATGACTCGAGTGTACATAAAACGTAGGTATTACGCCATTCCCAAGTCACCAGATACACTCCCTGAAATAACTCGAGCTTAGAGAAGCTTTGGATCACCCTAAAGTTAATGTGTCACTGGGTTATTTCCTGGTAGAGCTTTAAGCGGGGCAGTCAAGCCAACATCTTCCGTAGGTGCTGGGACCTGGAGATTTTGGCTCCCCGACGAGCCTAGGTTGTAGTTGACGGAACAGCTGCTCGCAGAAGCGCCGCCAGAGCCTTGGCAAGTTGCAGTTGCCAGGCCCAAGGCAGTTTGGTTCCATCCATTGATAAAGTCTCCGTGCAGGCCATAACCAGTAGGGTCTCCCATGGACCAGACCAAGTTCGTGTCCGTCAAGTTCGCGGTGTTGAAGAAGAATTCATAGAAGGGGCTGACAAATGCCACAGGGTGACTTGAGGGGCACATTCCGCTTTGATAGCCGTTAAGAGGGTATGCAACCTGCTTCTAGGTCAGTAGTTATAGTGGCGAGGAAGTGACGAAATTATGTACATGGCTTGTGTGATCAGCAGAGTCAAGATGCAATCCATCCCAGCAGGCAGGGAAATAGACTTGGGCTCTAAGTTGGTTGCAATGTGTGGTTGGGAATCCGTTGGTTTCTATGATATTGCCCTGGCCAGCGACTGGGATGCAAGCATAGTTGATGGCGTTCTGGGCGGGACTGCTTGCATTATATGTTCTGTTACCAACGAAACGAATTAGAAGAAGTCCACAAATAGTATATTGCGACGGGTAGGAGCTTGCTGACCGAAGGGCGGGGTTGCCAGCCAACACTCTGAAACCAGCAGGTGGTGCGGTTGCATTGAACTTGGAATCACAACTTAGACGACCAGCGGCGTAGTTAGCCTGGTTATAGTCACAGGCTCGATTGAAGTAGTAAACAAGCTTGAGTTCAGTCAGTTACGGGTCCTTTATATAGCCATCTCTTCCAGGCTTACACTCGACTGAAATGGAACAATTCCAAAAGTTCCATCTCCGTTGATGTGATACAACTGCGGCACCCAGTAGTTGCTGTTATCAGTCTTCTTATTACATGTCGTTGCGACAGCGTTAACAGCTTGTGCGTTGGTTTCCGTTCGGTTAAACGCCGTCCCCCCTACCACAGAATGAACATGGCCAGAGGCTACCCCGGGGTTCACGATGGGGTCAGATCTTTGAATGGTCAGAGGGGCACAGACAACATTGAAGAGTCCTTGGCAATGTACGGTTTGGACAGCTGCAAACAGGAGCAGAGCCATAGGAAAACTTGACATAGGGCGATGCATGGCGAGAAAATCCGAAGTGGTACTTGAAAAGGCTATTTGATAAGAGCATGGAACAAACGAAGCGATGTGAAAGTTTTGGGTCCAGGGAGTAAGGGAGAACAAGTCGTTTATATATCTTTTTAGTTGCATAAAACACAGTCTCCACTTCACCACCGCTCATATTGGTGAAATATAGCAATCTGGCTGGAGAAAGTAGCAATATGGTCTAGAACCATATAGTGCTAGGTATTTAGCATGCCAAACGGAGTAACAAGGGGCCGAGACGTTCAAGATAGAAGTCATCGTACGTTAGATTTATCAGGAGCGGCCTCGGTCAGAGACAATGGCAGGCTATATTCTCGTCAGCAAGTGAACCCCACTGCACAGAAGTGGAAGCATACGAGATGGCTCGCTTAATTCCCCTGTTGTTCTGCTGCCTGGCACGGGATACACGCGAAAACGGGGCTGTTTGAACGAATCGGCTCGTCAATGATCCTAGAAGATCCCGTTTCGGGTTGGTAATAAGCCACAATCTGTCCGCAAACCCGTGGGGAGTGAAGAGTACACCCTTATTGAGGAGTACTTTGAGTCAAGTGTGAAATGAGTCCAGACTTTACTTGGCGTCAAAATATGCACCAATGATTCTATTCATAGGACTGCAGAGGCATTTCACGGCACCTAGTCACTGATAATATTACGCAAGTCTCCTGGTTGACTTTGAATTCCACTCCACAAGCTCGCTCTTAGGTTTAGGTATGTAATATGGCGTTCAGAATGCTTAATCAGTTTAGAAGCGATGAGTTTGAACCACTTGACTTCAAATTACTCGAAATTAGACTGATTTGCTGAGAATCTGACTATGTTTATCTGAATCCGAATCCAGGCTCGACTGGACTAGATTCAAACACAGCTCTGACTCGCCTAACCTCGGTCACTAGTTCATCAGGTCAGTTCAACAAGTTCGGTGTGGGAATTCATGGGGGTGGAAGGTTTGAAGGTTTGAAATTCTGAATATCTTGAAGTGGGGGCAGAGATGGGATGGAGGTTGTGATTTAAGGTGAGGTGGGGAATTTTAAAGCTTGAGACGTTGGCTTCAATTGAGTTGATAAACGGCGCGGGGCTGTGTTCGTGCCCGCCTTTACTTCCTTGTGGTTTTTCTTTTTGGTTGGTATCAGTGTTTTGAGTAGTAGCTTCTGTTTTTAGTTGTGTGATATAGGTAGTGTGCGTTGACTGGTTTTGGCATAATACACCATCGTCATTGTCTTTCGCACTTCCATCGTTCTTTTTTTCTGATTATTTTCTATCCAGCGACCTGGAGTAGATGTTAAATTTGGGATGAGGTGCTAAATTCAGCTGTACAATGGGTGGGAATGAGGAAGCGTAAACTGTCAATCTGAGATCTCAGAGGAAGGTTGTACGTTCGGTGATAATAGCTGAGGATTGTGTGTGCTGGACATATCCGGCGAATGGACTGGGTGATCATGCTTTCCTTTTTGAGTGGTTGTTCGATGCGGGCTGTCTTACGTTTTCTGAAAGTGTTACTGGTACTATGTTTGGATATGCTTACGTTCAGTATATAGTGAATAGTGAGCTTTGGTATCGAGTACGTTGCGATCAGTTTTGTGATATTCGAGTTAGCTGGAACTCAGCAGACAGAGATGTTCTTGATCCGGCTATTATTAGCGATTTTTGAGGTGGGTGGTTATTGAAAGCTGAACGCCCAAAGTTTTCGAAAAGTTGTTTCATTCGCTACCATAACGCTGAAGGTGAGGGTGGAGGTTTCCCATGTAATGCGACAGCTGGAAAGGGCATGGAGGCTAAAACGTGGGGCACTGTGATTGGGTAGCCTTGGATAACCTAGTCTATATAGATGGTAGTAGCCTGCCCGAATCCCCTCACTGCTATCGACCACGAATCTTCACATTCATCCGATTACGCAAAACCTTTAGAATTCATCATGGTGCTTACTGTTCTTTCCGAGGTAGCTTCAATAGTCAATCTAGTAGGGTTTACGGCAGTCCTTGTCACGATCGTCGCCTTTTTCCGAAACCTCGATAAGGAAGCGACAGTGGAAGACTTGGGACGAGTATGCTGCGACCACGACAAGATGGGCTACTTTGCTGTCCAACGTCCAAGCTTGATGAAATTTTGGAGATTCTGGAAGAAAGTTGAGGTACCCATTGTGCCGAAAGTGTCAGCGATCATTGAGGCGGGTGACGAACTTATGTACACCTCAGCCTTGTTTGACACGATTCCGGCGAACTTCGATGAAGTGTGTTGGCGTGGTATCTACGAAGGGTTTTTTGATGAGCTGGCCTAGAAAAAAAACAAGAGCTATTTGCAAGATACATGTTTTTCGAAGCTACATGAGTACGAAAAAGCGGGGAGAGAACATGTTCAGCAACTACGGAACGCCATCACGGCTATTGATGAGGAACTCTGGATTGACGTAAACGTTAGAGTCGCTGGGCTCAGCGAGCCAGTAAGCTGGACTTCAAAGAAGCTTCAGTCACTTTTCGACTCAATCTGGGGAGCATACCAGGGCCCTCGCAATAGGAAACTGGACAGGAGAATTGATGCTCTAAGTGACCTCGAGTGCCAGGCCTTGAAGAAAGCTTACCATAACAGACATGTCCTGTACGAACCCGGATATAAAGATGGTCCATATCTGGCAAACTGTGTGAGACCGATGAAAGTGCGTGTTCCGCTTCCAGCCTTTCAGGAGAAGGTAGCCAAAGTTTGGATCTACGACAAGAAGCCTTGTATTGATACTTCAATCTCCGAAGCTACGGCACTGTCACTAGTGCTAGGAATGCGACTCAAAGATCACCATGATGGCCGAGTCACTGGGTACGGAGCTTTTGGCATGTCTTTGTCGTGCCAACACTTCGGGCCATTTGGGCGGTTACATCTTGCATACTCGAGTGATTTTGGTGATATTCTCGAGAAGCCCATGGGCAGTGGATACTCAACGCTGTTTGCTAAGCATCTCGCCTGTGGTGCTCTGCCACTTGAACAGGAAACGGACTCATCTGGTGGACGACGCACAATGACCCTATTTGTAGATGATAAAATCCGGGAAGCGATTCAAGAAGGCAATAATCTCAATTTTTGTCACCAGTCACGTCGATATGATAGAGCTATCAACACCTTGCGTCAGTTGCCCAGCTCTTCGCTCAGTGCCATCTACAATGAGCAGCAAGAGTGTGACAGGAAGCCTGGGTACTCAATCACAATCAACAGGAAGAAGGATGGTGCTCAGTTTGGCATGCAGTGGTGGGATGCCGTCGCAGGTATTGCCTTTGGTGGACTTGTTCCTCAAACAACATGGGAATTGGCCAACATAGTCAGATTTACTGTATGTGGCGGAGACTCAATTTGGGGAAATTTCAGGGATTTTGCCGAGGTCCTACAGAAACTCATCAAAAAGGTGCACAAGATGGCAAAGGGAGCGCACTCAGATCAGACTGGCTCTAAAATCAGACGAAAAAAGAAAGACGCACACTTTGACGGCCCCCACTTGTTTGGAAAATACAAATTACGCGGAAAGCGGGGTCATTTCGGAGAAAAGTGCCAATCCATGTCTTATTCTGGTTCTTATGAGAAAACGCCGCTACTTGATGTACGGACTGCTTCAAGGGTATTCTCTGTTTATATGACGCTTCTAGAGTGTATCACAGCCCAGTATCAGCGGTCCTATCCACAGAAGCCAGGAGGATCCCCAGAATTCCGGGAGAAGGATTGCGAAACAACACACCAATATGGCGGCTCACCAGTTGATGACATTTATGCCGCATGCTGTATTGAGCTTGACTTTGCGTATCGTAAGGCTTTGACAAGGGCTAACAAAAAGATACTCATTGGAATTGAGCCTCGTCCACATCCATTTTCAAATTCCCCGCCCTCAGAATCTCATCCCAAGCGCGAATCACCACCGAAACTGTTCACTGCCGGCAAGGATCTGTCCGATAGCGACATATCAGAATCAAAATCTGAGTCACCTTTACCTCCGAAGCTCAAGGCCACAGACTGCAAGAAGACCGGGACGAGGGTCGGAGTTACGGAGATCACGAAGCAGCCTCGCAGCGGCAAGAATCGCAGCCTCGAGCAGCAACAAGCGGACTTGCTCAAAGTCTGCAACCACAAGCACGACTTACTTGAAACTCAGGATCTGGGTCTCGTCCAAGAAATCCAAAAGCTGCTCGATGATATAAAAAACGAGAATGACGAATACGCATTTTGTCCCTACAGATGCGGCAAGATTGCTAAATTCATCATTGTAGCATGGGCACATCAGGTGCAAATACTCGAATGGGATGAAGAAGGAGATAAGGGAAGCACCAGGGGAAAAGAAAACGAACGTGGTGAGGAAAAGAGGCCAAAAGAAGATATTCAAAAGGGAGGGGATGAGAAAAATAAGTTCGATGATAAGGAGAGCTGGTTGAAGTACCGGGAACTTAATGTGGATTACTCTGTTATGCCGTCGGTGGATAATTTTCCTGATATATCCGCGCTTGGGGGAGCTTAGGGATTTCTTTACACCGCCCGAACGCTACATCGTTGGCTATGGATTTGAGGATTTATGAAAATTTAAGACAACGTCGATAAATGTTGGTTTGGTATCAAGGTTATTCTCGTTATACTTGTTATTCATGTTTTCTTATTGCCATTTCGCGAGGATGGTTGGGGTAGTAGTCTTTCTTGAACTAAAAGTTTTTCCTTATAAGGGCCTCCCTTTTCCCGAAAAATTATTAGGAAGGTCAACTTTAGCCACGAAATTGAAATGCTTCTTTACTGGCCAAAATGGCTTAGAATGTGCTTGCTTTTGGTGCTTCAGCAACAATGCATGATCGACGCATGCCCCCTTTCCAAACCTCGCTTAGCAAAAGGAAGGCCGGCTGAGCAGCACGTGCTGCCCCTGAGTCTAAGGGACAACGGGGTAAAGACAGCGAGATAAATGAAAAGCACTATGGAATTAAAATACACACCGATGGCGCATAATCGTTTCTTGTATGATTTAAAACGGTATTCTACCGAGACCGGGGGTGGGGGTTCACTTATCAATCAATCCCACTATAATGACGCTGATTCTTACTGTCAAATACAGTTGAAAAATTGTCTCCAGCATTCTAACTCCCTAATTGAACCTCCGTATACTCCCCGACAGCGTTGTTCAACGCCCTAGGTACCAATGATCCACAGCATTCGGAAGCATATCAATGAAACTCTATCATGAACCAATCATCAAGTACCAAAATGTAGTTGAAGGAAGACGGTTTCGGAGCATTAGGAACTCAACGCTATCTCAATAGCTAATTGCCTATACTATCATCTACCTTCCCCAGGAAATCCGTTTCTCAAATTCTCGTAAGGACTGTTCGGATAATCCAGCCGATTCTCACCTGTCTCCAGCCCACCAAACGTCTCTATAGTGGCGTCAACCAAACTCTCATCTCCTTGCTTATCCATACTGATCTCCCACCACATTGCTCCGCCTAATCCCTGGGCTATCGCGTACTCCGCTTTCTGGCGCGCAATATTCGGCGTATCATAACTCACCATCTTTCTAGTGACATTATCATAGGTATAACTAGCTCCCAGATCTTTCAACTCGATAGGCATGACATTCGAGCCCTCGATCGGTAACTGGTTGTAATTCCAAGTCCCCGCCGGGTCGTCAAAGCTTCCGATCCCTGTACCGTTGAAGGACTTTCCAGGTCCATCGGTATTCTCGAATGCGTGCCCGTAGAGTGGGTTACCGAGGTTGATCTTCGAGGGAGAAATGCCGTGGTCGATATAGTACGTGATGCCAGAGGCAGTATCGAAGGGTGTAGCATGGCTGTCGTTAGAAGGATAGAGGTTCTGTGTGTGCCCGGCGAAGAAGCCGTCGGGAAGACTCCAAGCACCTGCGTAGTCGAAAGCCATGAAGTTGACGAAGTCTAAGTGCTGGTTGATGATATCGAAAGGGAGCAGCTGATAGTTCTTGGGCCCAGCTGGGACGTCCATTGTGAAGAGAAAACATGAGGAAGAATTTGCGCTGTACTTGGCCAGTTCGGTTCTGGTTTTGGAGAGAAGGTCGGCGAAGTCGGTTCGCTGGTCAGTGCTGCTGATGTATTCGTAGTCATAGTCTAGACCATCGAAGCCGAGGTCGTACATGAGTTTGACGGCTGACTTTGCAAAAGTCGAGCGGCAAGTTTCATCGTGGAGAATGCTGGACCAGGCTGGTGAGAACGTCCAGCCTCCTACCGACAATAACGTTTTGAGGGATCGATTTTGCTTTTTTAGAAGATAGAGCTGCTTGATGTTGCCGTATAGATTGGTGCCATTTGCTGGGACGTCTCCAGGGTACGGCTTCTGGATATCGGCCCATGGATCACTCAGAAATACCTCGCCGGTGACGTTGTTGATGTTGGCAAACGCGTAGGAGATGTGGGTTAATTGCTTGGCGGGGATATCTGTGATGGTGAAATTGCGAGCATAGATATCCTATGTAGAATTAGGATGATATTGACTGTAAATAGAAGTATGATAGGTACCCAGCCGCCAAAGAAGCCCACTGCACGTTTACCACCCGCAGAAATCGAACTATCTACCTTCAAGCCAACGTTGACGCCCGCTTCAAGAGGAAGGGTGTAACCGAGAGCGCTACCGCAAAGGGTAAGAAATGAAAGAAGCGCAGTGCAATGCATTGTGATGATCGCAGAATCTTGCAGTGAAGGAGGGGCAGCTGAAATTGAACAGCAAATGGCTTTTTAAAGAGAGACGAGAAAAGGTCGTTGAAACAACATTGATCCAGTGAGGGAATTCACTGTGAACTATATACACTGTCAACACAGGGAACACCGAACATATTCGCGATGAAACAAACTTTAAAGCTGCAAAATTCCAAGAGGTAAACCTTCTGAGTCCCAAGTCAACTAGATTGCGTGGCGCTCTGATGACTGGACAATTCGAGAAATGACTTTGAAGCCTAACTAAACGTTGTAAAAATAGCTTTATGACTGCCAATGAAAGACTGTCTCTGGTGGTTCTGACGAGGGAGTGCCTGAATGAGCGGAAATTACTTGACATTTAGAGTTTTCAGGCCTGCCAGGCGCGGTTGCGGTTACCCTGCGTGACGTGGAGATACCTTGTATTAACTTCCACAAGCACACTCTTGGCTTGCCTAAAATTCTCTTTCCTTAGAGATCTGCAGGGACGAGTTATCTGCAGCGTGATTTTTCTGAGAGATCTTTCTAGTGGAAGGCATCCGGACGTTGGCAGTAGAACGTATTCTCTCGAGTAGATCACCGGCATAAACCACGGAGAGGAAAGTGCTGCGCATACCCGCGTCACTCGACGTGATAGACAAGCCCAATATCGACACTCATTCGGGTTTTTGGGATAGCCGCGCCGAGATGTTCAGGGGCAAAAGGACTTTCTCATCACTGTCCTCCACCACTTGGCGGCCACGTGAGCGCCCCGCTTTTATTTGGACGTCGCAAGCGTTTTGCTTCGACTTCTCGACTTCTCAATTTCTCAACTTTGTAACTTCTATCTTTCTTTAAACTTATACCTGCATCAATCTCTGTATATTTGCTAATGAGAATAATCATTTCGATTCGTTCATGAATTTGCAAAGAAAAGGCGAACTGTCGTTCGCGCGCTCACCTGATTATCACGTTTTTGTCACTGATTTCTGATTCAAATGCACCACTACTTGAATTTTGACTAGGCATTTAGTATTGTAGTCTTGTACTCCATAGTTCTACTACTACCATAATATGACACGCAATGCAGGTATATCTAGAGGATTGTGTTCAGTTTCTTACCGGCGTGTCTTCGACGTCATTGATCCCGGATGTCAATCGTGGCGTCCGATATCTGGCTATGGGACGCTTGAATTGACCTCCACGCCCGAGTCTCTCCACAATATCAGGTCCGGGACTGAATTTAGTGCGGAATATGGACCGATTGTTTCCATCTACCGAAAAGGCTAGGATTAGAGTTTCATTCCCCCTCTCACATATTCCTACAAAAGCGCCATGCGTCGCGAGTTTGCTACGACAAGATATCCTGGAATCGGTTCGGTATGGACTGGGGCTCAATCAAGAGAAATTTGCGCGTTCAATCTGGGAGATCTAGAAGAGTCAACCAACAAATAGCGGAGGACCGGACGAAGAGACGTCAAGCTCAAATCTCGGCGACAAACACGAAGCCTGGCGCAGAGGATCTTGAAAAGGTCTACACTGACCCAAAAACGGCCAATATGCAAAAGTCAAGCATGCAACAGAAGAGTCCCTCCGTTCCGAATACGAGCACCTCAGCACTTAGGAGGAAGGAACCGCCTTCAACACCAGCCGATAAAGACCACCCGCAAGCGAAACGAGCTGGTGCCGGATCACTTCACAAGAAGCAATCACATGAGACCGACGAGGATGATGACTTCGACCTCCGGCCACCTATTAGGCTGAAACAGCCCACATCCGTAGGCCATGTCTCCAGATTACTCTTCTCTGCCGGCCATCTCAATACCATCATCCACGACGCCTCATTATTTGTTCACTTCACAAAATTTCTCCATCGATATCGCCCCCAGCTTGCAGCGGCATTGACCAAATATCTCGAAACTCAGAAGGCCATAAATGCGGTCGAATATGCTGACGCTGTTGCTGAGAGTGTTGCAGACTTGTCCTTGCTAGACTCTGGAGTGGAAAGCACGCCCGCGGCATATGTTAATACGTCTTTCAATGACATGAGCAAAGACGCTTTTGACAAACTGCTCTCGGAAGCTCTTCCAGCATTTATAACCTTTGGGCTGATTAAGATCACGACCGAGATTATGGCTAATGAAATTACTGGGCAGAATACTGCGATCATGGATGGCTTGGTAAGTTTCTTTTAGTGTCGTGATTGTTTAGGCTGACAACATGCAAAGGTCACGGGATTGAGTGAAGTGTTTTGCTTGGTAGACCCAAAACAGGAGGATAGCCCCATTATCTATGCCAGCGAAGAGTTCTATACCTTCACTGGTTATTCTCGGGACTCCGTCATTGGTTCAAACTGTCGCTTCCTTCAAGGCCCTGAGACGGAGCGACATTCAGTACGGCGACTACGACAAGCGACCAAATCGGGGCAAGAGTTGTCAGAAACCTTGCTCAATTATCGGAGAGACGGTAGCCCGTTCATGAACATATTAATGATCGCACCTTTGCATGATAATAAGGGTAGAGTTAAATACTACATCGGTGCTCAGGGTTGATGCGACAGCTCTGGTGGCAGATGGAAAGGCTTTACCAAGTTTCAAACGCTACTTGTTGAGCGAGCAAAGTAGTAGCCGTCGCCTCCCTACTACTCCAAGTACATCAACGGATGGCAGAAGCCACACAGCGAAACAAAGGGCACTCACTAAGCTTGGTGCACTTTCTGAACTTTTTGACCTTGAAGAAGCGGGGGTGGTTGCCCAATCAAGCCGTTCAGATACACTTGGCCACCGCTCTGAAGACGTAGAATCCACTTCTGGTCGAAGCAAACAGCGTCGAGTCTTCAACGAACCCTCTGAAGACGAGTCTGAGCCGATCACTAAGCCCGAGAAAGGTGACAGTACCTGGTCACTGACGCAGAGCGGCTTGTCCGGCAAACTATCTGGTGTCTATGAAAACTACTTTCTGATGCGTCCGGACCCCTTTCTCAAGATTATATTTATGTCCCCAGGACTGAAAAGAATGAGTCACCTAGTACAGAGTTCGCTATTTTCGCACATCACAGCTCCTCGAGCAACCTTGAATGGTCTCAAAGAATCATTTGCATCCGGCAACTCAGTCACCGCGAAGGTTACCTTCTCAGCTTCCGCGTCAGGACTGGATAATGATCGTCAGAATATTCGGGGACAGAGTAGAGGCAGACTGGAAGAATCGAGTGACAAAAGGACAGGGCGGTCCACATGGCTCTCAGCTACACCGTTAGTAGGTGCTGACGATAGGGTTGGGGTTTGGATGGTAGTTGTCGTTGATTTGGCACCGCTTGGCGAGGGCAGGCGTCCGCAGAAGGGCAGAAAATCTCAAGATATCGCTTCCAATGTTAGTGAGAACAACGCTCAATCGGGCTCATCTACCCTGAAAGATGGCGACAGCAAACCTGACACCTCCAGGGCAATACTGAGTACAACATCTAGCCCCGTGACCCAGCGACCGACGCACATCGAATTGCCCGAGGGCGTGTATGCGAATAGGAGAAAAGACGTCGACTTGACTTTGGCATCGGATAAGATACAAGAAGAATATGTCTCGGCAGATCTAAGAAGCCCTCGAGTTGAGGCTAATGACATACCTGTCGGAGGCTCTGCGGCGACGCCAAATCCATCACTTCACCCAACTATCGACTTTGCACCAGACAGCGAACTTGATTCATCACAAACAGATAAGCAGTACCGCAATGATTCGCCAGTGGACATTATCAGCTCTGCCAAATCGAAGCACAGAAAACGACAGTCATTACCACAATCACACTCTGATTTCGCTCCGGGAAAATCAGCCATTCAAATAGACTATTTACGTCACCCAGGGGCGGCAGGATTAATGACTTCAAGTATGGCGCCCAGTCAAATTAACGAGGGCGATGGGAGCCTAGTGACTCAGCTCATCAACGGCGGCGATGAGGCTGATGGGGAAGGAAGAATTATTAGAACTCCCTTCAGCGTTGATTGAGTCAAGCTCTGAATTTTCATATCTTAATAATTGAAATATTTTCTTTCTCAAAACCCTTTCGAGTTACTCAAAATCTCTATAAAAGGATAAGGATCATATCACCGAGGATGCCGGTACTGCTTGGAAAGATACAAGTGCGAGTAGATGACTAGCAAGAGGAGATCAATGACGCTGGACATTACGGAGACGGAGCTTTTATTGATGGAAGCCACGACAATGCCGCAGGACTTCGACATATTGCAGTCGTCACCAGTTTGACAGCTCATCAACCCCTCGGATCAGGGACAATCGTCGCATGCTGTACTTCCGGCGCTCTCCAATGAGGATACAGCTCCTCCGCCTTCCGATCAAGCCATTGCTTCGCTTCTTGCTCAAAGGTAAAATACGGATACCAAAAATCAGCCGGCTCAGTGACAGGGACTAATATTTTGCTCTCCGGATACCGCGTTCTCAAGGCCGCTTTCTCGCGCTCCAGGACCTCGTCCTTGGGCCTGACTACCCCCCTCAGGGCGTACTCACGGTACTCTTCCTCGCTTCGAGGAGTAATGAAAACCGTCATGCTTGGTACATGGGCCAGACTAATCATCTTCAATGCGCTGAAGTGCGTGACCACCAGCCGGGAAACTGGTGGTGCTGGACCCCTTCGGGGCCTTGACATCCGAGGGTTGCGGTTGGGCATCCAGGTCGGGGGAGGTACTCTCGACGACCAGTGATCGAAAAACATCACTACATGCTGCATGCTCTCGATGGCTTCCTGCTCCAAGATATCGCTCAGCGGTAACCCTTTTTGAACGTGACCCCAGATGGGACGGCTGAGGCGCAAGACGTCGGTCTCGTAGTTAGCGTATGGTGAGCGCGGGGAGCTTAGACCCATGCCCTGGATCGTCAGAGTTCTTTCCCCTGGACCATCGGTCCAGAAAAAACTAGTATCGTCTTTCCTCCATCGTGGGCTGGGACGGAAGCAGGGTCGGTATACTTTGAGGAGGGCTTCCCGCGCCTCGTGGCACACTGCGAGTTCTGGAATGGGGGGGCGGGGTAAAACGTGGGGTCGTCCGTCGACGGTATAACCCCATATTTTGTCGCGCAGCTCAAGTGGAAGTTTGGAGAACAGTGTGAACACTCTCGTGGTATCGGGTTGTGGCTGCATTATTTATTGCTCAAAATTTGGAGGACTGCTGACGTTGATTCCGCAAGGCGATCTAGACTGATGCCTAATATCACATGTGACACATGCGTACCCCCCCGATCTCACCTCCAAGATCAGAGGTAACCGAAAGAGCAACGAACTTTTACTTCACTGCATAGCTGTGCGTTTCTTGGAGTACACTTTTGCTTTCGAGGCTTGCTCGAGTATTTTTTCACTGTTCCAAGATTCGCACGACTTGAATAAGTCGTCGAAAGTAGTTGGCATTTCTCCGGGGACTCTTGTGTCTTGTTTTATGACCGAGAGGGTAGAGAAATCTACCACTGGGAAATCCGAGGTTTTCTGGACTTGTTGTCCGATCGTTGATACCAGAAGTCCCAAGATCATGAAGACAAGAAAGCCACCGACAGCGATATATGTCACAACGGTCCATCTCCGAACGACCAAGTGTTTGACGGGCCTAGCCAAGGCTCCTTTGATGAGGTTTTCTTTTGGCACGCCAGAAGGGATTTCAACTATCGACGGAACAGGGCTCAGACCAATACCGTCTATCATGGTATTGTAAAGATATAAAGGGGTTGCAAAGAGATTCCGAAGATAATTCAACGGTTCCGAAATAAATGGCGCGGCGGCATCAAACATCAAGATGGATGCGATCCATTGCGTGAGTAGCCATTCTGCACTCGCCGTTGGGCAGCCCAAATCGACCGTCGAGTTTGTCCATGGACATAGCATCGAATCGAAAGCAAGTTTGAAGTCTTCAACGGTAATGTCTTGGCTTTCATGAGCGCCAAACTCGCTGACGTCCAGTATGGCATTTGTCTTTCGGTTAGCGGCCACTGTGACTTTTCTCCGGTATATCGCTATGAATGTCGACCAAATTGGGGTATTATCCCATGAAAGGGAAACACATTCTCCTCCGGCAGTCACTTGCCCTACGCAAGGTCTCCATCCTAGGCATTCTTTCAGCTTCAGTTAGGCGAGGGTGTTGGAGGACCGACCTGCAACGATCTGCTTCTCGCCATATGGAGACATGCAGAGTTGAAAGGCACTGTCGGATATGCCATATATTTGACAAGCATCGATCCACTCTATACCGTCGGGGGCTTCCCAGAAGTCTAGTTGATACGCGGGACCACCACGGGTGATATATGCGGATAAACTTTCGTCACCGGTTTTGTTGTACGGCCAAGGGGAGATACTTTTGGGTCCACCAGGGACGATGTACGAGACACAAGTCGAGTTCAGCTTGCAAAGCTCGCTGATTGGATCTACTTCTTTCGTGATCGTAGAATCTCTTAACATATTGATCACAAGTCCAGAGAGTAGCGGCCCACTTCCTATTTTACTCGTTGCTACCGATGCGTTGAATATTCCCAGACCACCGGAAATTTTTTTCCATTCGGAGGGGAGATACGTGTAAGTAGGATCAACAAGTGCTATCATCACATAGTCAGTTCCTAAAACTCAGAAGTTATGGATCTACAGGAACTCACTGAGGAATATGAGCCCAGGAAATTGAACTAGGATCCAGCATGCAATTCTGGGGTTCGCCGTCAAACGTGACATTCAAAGTTGAATGAAACTCACCTTAGAAAACTCCAAGTCCTAGCATGCCCAGCGTTGTCGTATTTTCGTCTTCGAAAAAGCATCCTCGTCCACCCCGCCAATCCAGTACTAGAACTCAAAGCCAGAAATGTCGTCAAATCCTCCCCTCCCTTGAGTACATCCCCCCATTGAAGACGCTCCCAAACCTTGTCTGAAGCAGCCAAAAAGGTGTACGCATTAGCCAATGCCAAAATATTGAGGATGAGAAAACCCGAAGTTATCCCCGCTTTGGCCAGTGGGGCGTCTGCTGATGGTGAAGTATATATCATACCAACGGTGATGGCGAAAACCACTACTAGTGATATGGGGCTCTTCATGTCCAAAAGATGGGATGAGACTTTTTCGAACCTGCTTTTCTGATGCGGTGTCGTTTGAGAAGCTGATTGTGGAGGTGCTGGTGAAGGTTGGACGTTGACCGCATTAATAACTGCGGGCCTGCTTTGCAAATTTGATCCTCCATTCGCATGTGGTATCTCCGGTCCATCTGAAGGAGTATTTGTTTGAACGCCTGCTCGACTTAGGGAAGCTTGATCATCTCTTCTCTCAATTGAAGTACGGGAGTCTGCTGAGACAGGAGTTGTTGTTCGTAAGACATTTGAGTGCATCTGCGGCGGCGGGGCATGTCCAGATGCATTCTCTCCGGCTCGCATAGGGGACCCAATGTTCCCAGGTATATTCGTTGATAGATTTTGGGGAGAATAATGCCGCGTTACGTTGCTCAGCTGTCTTGAACTCAGCATACCGACTTGAGAATGGGTTCACTGCAGCGCAGGCTTGGTAAAACGAACCTCAATTCCTCGTGAAGTTGATGCTTGATCTGGTGATCTTTCCATTTTATAGTTTTAAGCGTTCAAGACTTACCTGCTTTGCTCTCTGTTCTTTGGGATTTGGATTTCAGAGAAGTAGTTTAATGGGGATACGAGAGGCTCCGGGCCAAGTATATGCCATGCCAAAACAACGACGCGAAGCAACCAGCCCTACAAACTTGCCGACCGCACCATTCGTGGGGTGTTCTTCTGATGATTGCGTGTCACCTCAGATTTGTTGGTCCATATTCTGCGTCGTGCCGATCAATACTTCCAAAAAGGGAGAAGTTGCTTTTTCTTGGCTGTTTAGCTTGCCCATGTGGCGCCGAATGTATGAAACATTGCCAACTCCAACGGACAGAGCCTCGAATACGACCACCATCACCTTTTTATCACATGGAAAGTTCCCCGTCATTTTTGCCACTTCGTATTTGATGATCAGATGCCAAAATCGATAAACAGATAGTTGTGCGCCGTGGCGGTGGTTAAGCTGCTGGAATTCCCCCCTTCACAAACCCAGGCTTTTCGAAATATCATCCAATTTTCAAAAAAAATCTAGTAGTCATGTATTTAAATTCTTTGGTATTGACTCTTGCACTTACGCCTTATCTTGCACGCTCTCATACATCACCTCATCTAGCCTCGCGCCAGGTGCTTGACTGTGGCTCCCAACCTGTAGACTGCGGCGGAGGATGGTGCTGCATGGTTGGCAATATCTGTCATTCTGGTCCAAACAATGGGTTTGTTTGCATTGACCAGCTTCTCACGCAATCCGATGGGTAGGCAAGATTCCAATTTCCTCCTCGCGTGGTCAGTCTTATCACTTGAATGAGCATTCACTAATCAAGCGTCTGAAGCACTCCATATACGTGGGATGCATACAATCCAAGCTCTCAAATCGCCGAGTTCAGTAGCATTGGCGTTACTCTCACGAGCAACAGTAATCCTACCTCAACGAAAGCGTCATCAAACGCTCCTGCGACACCGAATGCAAAAGTGACGACGTCACAAGCTGTGCCATCTGCGGTGGTACCGAGCTCTGGGCAACAAAGATACAGTAATAGCAGGGAAATCATTTGGCGAGTAGCCGTGATGCTTTCAGTGGTCGTTGGAATATTCTGCTTCATTTTGACGTGAAGTGTGGTGGGCGAGTCGCAAGCTCGAGTTTGAGTGACGTCCGGAGCGAATCTTATACAATCTGTCTTTGGTTTGATTAATAACTAATATGCTGTCTTTCAGCTCTAATAGAAACTCTCCTGACACCGAAGCTTAGTGATGGGCTTTGGGTATTTTGTTCTCTCGATGCGCTTGCGGGGATAAATTGTGATGGGTAAAACTCCTAGTCCTACCGAAAGGCTCGTAGTCCGAATTCTTTGTAAATCTCACCCAATAGAGCAACAATGTGAGAAATACGCCATATTGTACGATTGCGTCAACTATTACATAATTCATAAGTCGTTACAGAGACCAATATCCATCAACAAATCGCCAACTACAACGTCAATCCCCGCACTCTGGGAATCTTCTATTCCAAAAGCGAGAAAGACCACGTCATCGATATATCCATGGTACTTCTGTCCATGTGCTTTCCAACTCATGGAAGTGATATAAATCATCTCTGCTTGATCCGTTCCTTCACCCTCTTTTAGATTCTCTTTGGTGAGGGCATTTCTGTCCTCCCTTTCATTGGGCTTTCTCCGGCCATGTATCCAAAATGGCTTTCTCGAAATGCCGTGGATTTCGAAAGGCTCGTTTTGTTCAAACAGCATGATATATGGTTGATAGTTGCTGTGGAATCGATAAAAACTCTTGAATTGGAAAATCGCGAAGATGAAAGTATTGGTCTGGCTAGGTATACATGCCGGATCGGATCGCTTGCATATCGTAACTGAAAGAGAATTTGTCGCCTGATGGATTGATTCCAGGTCCGGACCAACACGAGGCATGTATTTTCCCATGCATTTATCGTCATTCAGTCCGGCTTGAGGGGCGAGATCTTTACCCACGGAGCCGTCGACTCCTAGTTTTCCGAAAACACGCTTTGGCCAGATATCATAATGACTATAAACTTGACCATCCTGATCCCAGAACAGAAACCAATTCTTCTCGATGGCTCCGTAAGGAGGTGGTCTTTGTAGATCAGTCGCCTCCTTGAACCAAGTGTTAGGAATATCGGCATTCTCCCATCCCATCAACAATCCAAAGTCTTGGACAACTTGCCCGAAACAGGTAAACTTCGATTGTGTGCCGAAAACTGTATACGCCACTTCTGGTCCATAGAAAACCCGGGCGTCGTGAGGCCCATTGCTGAAGTTGAAGAACGCCAAATCCCCGGTACAATTGTCGCTAGAAGTTGGGGCAACGGGCATGTTGACTGATTTCTCCAGGCATTTCAGAGTTCCATTTTCGAAGGCCGCATTGCAGACCAATTCTGCGAAATATCGAGGGTCTTTGGCAGCGACTTCATGCCGTTGTGCTGTGACAATCCAAGTATCTTTTAGATATGGGTGGGGTATGATGTTTGGATTTATGGACTTTTGATCAAGGAAGTCAACCAAAAAATACTTTCCATCAGCTGTTGAGTTCGAGTAAACCTCGCGATACGCCTCGGGGTCCACATCCGTCTCTACTACCGGGGCATCATGTTCCAGATGCAGAAGTTGGTCTCGTAACTCCGAGGTGATCGTGTTCCACTCGTAAAGTGTAATGCCAAGTATGAATAGGAATATGATGGAAAGTCGTGTGAACAGCCCGCTGCGTTCCAGCATCGTGGGAGAATCGAATACTAGAGCACAGTAGAGAATAAAAAATTCAGAGGGGCGTGGAAGTCTATAAACCGGTAGTTTAAACCTAAATTGTTTCATACTTGGGATGAAGAGTCCGCACTGTCGCGAAACATGGCCAAAGTTTCGAGCTCAGGGGCCACGACGAAATGCCAAAGCGTGCACACTTTCAGCATTGTTGAATCCGATGACTTACCTTACAACAACCACATTTTGCAGAGACTAACACCGAAATCTAGACTGCTCTACAATGTTTCTTTTCTTTTTGTTTGTAAGCATTACTGAAGTCGGTCGCTAGTCATGTCTGTTCAAGGTTGTTTCAAGATCATCAATGCGGCCCCCGGACCAAAACTCTAATTGGGCATGGATTGTAGCCGATGCGAGAAGGAGTGCCTACTTCCGGACTATATCGTAGTATGTTAGTGCTGTGCACAGAAAGATGATTTAGTTTTGATTTTCTCGCAGGTTTCTAACTTCACAATGGCTTGGAGTTTTTCCAGGAGGAAGTCTCAGACGACATTTCTTCACACTCGCTCGCTTCAAACGCGGCTAGTCAGTATCGCCGCTCTGCTCAGGCGCTACTTACCCTTGCCCCACCCTATGTACAGGTTGCTCAGTCACGTTCCTGCTCTTCTTTCTAGTGGCCATTCATAATTTACTTAATATTCGGCTCTGCCGTGCGAAAAGCTGTCAACTCTAGGCAACTGTATTCAGGGGGACCCCGCCGGCTCCAGGGAGCCCAAACGCGCAATTAAACCCCGCCCCGCCCTTTCCTAACACGTATTAAGCGCTAGTGAAATAAATACGCCAGTATTCGGGGGCCAATTTTTGCACCGTTTCCAACATCAGCACCTTAGGACCTTACCCGGCTCTCACTCTACAACTTACTCACACTCAGAGTTGAGTAAAATTACCCTGAAACTATTTTTAGATTCCGAATACTACAATTACGACTACATTAGTTGGAAATAATATGCATCGAAATAATTGCGTTCAAAGTAGGATACCTTAAGATAGATATGCCTTATGTGTCCACAAGATAAGCTTGAACAAATAAATACTATGAGGTAAGTGTATCACAATGCCACATTGACTATCGTAACAGCCATTTCTCTAGAAACTGACAAAGGTTTCTTGTTTGATAAATTTGAGAATTATAATCTAACATTCCAGCGTTTCAGCTAGAACGCTTCAGATGGTAGGGAGAGCTCGGTATAGCTAATCAGAAAAGAAGATGACATGCGAAGATTTCCGATCGAGACTCAGGGCTAGACTGACTATGCAGGAGCAGCTGCTGTCTACTCGTCTCCCGTACTTCCTCCAAGGAAGAATCGACTAGGTCTGTAGAACACTCTATATTTTAGCGGATCAGCAGCTCGTATAGCGTCAACATTGCTGATGAGACCATAGACACAAGAAGTTTGGGGGAGGGGTGTTTGTGCAATCATCGACGCAAATATCAACTTAGATGTGGGTCAGACGATCCAGCGCCAATTTAGCTCATGCGGAGCGTGCGGCTAGCTACAGCTATCAGAGCTCCTAGATCGTTTATCTGCTATTTCCAGCTTTGCGAAAAAATTTAGTCGGAATTTCCCTGAGATTGGGAATAATATGCCGGCATGTGGATATAGAACGTAGCACAACACTTCTTGTAGAGAACTTAAAAATCTTTAGAACTGAAATGCAGGCTATTGAATCACCGGATAAGTTTTTGTTAGCCGGCAATCGTAATTTTCCTACAGATAACCAGGGACATGCCGCCAATAGCCCTTTCTTAGGTGCCTCTGTGAGTGTATGCTACTTAGAATTCCAGGATGCCAGGTATTGACTTGGAGTTCAAGACAACCTAGGGCCCAGGACGGGTTTGAAAACGTTGAGGCACAAGTAATTACAATAATCTAAAGCTTAGCTAACTTCCAAACACGGCTTTCCAAGAAGAAATTTTTGGGTAAGAGTGAGATTAAATATTTCAAGTCTTGAGTAGTCCACAAATCAATAACAAACTGCTCAATTGAAGAAGCCTAAATATTAGATATGAAGGGCTCCGGCTCCTATGTAGGTTCTTGGGTCGGTGTCGGTTAATCTGATCCCTGTATCAGCTTTCAGCTCGTCAGCAGTGCAAGCATCTTTAAGCGAAGTCCGTTCACACATCACCTGTGGCATAGAGCCGCTTAACAGCTCCACAAACTCCTTGCTAGACCTTAATATCTTGTACACCCGGATAGTACCTACGAGCTCGACATGGCTACGGACGAGACTAGCGGCCTGCGTGCTGCTGGTTTCTACCTTGGTGTCTTCCTTGTCGTCTACTGTGGTGGAGCCTTCTTCATGCCTATCCTTCTATTGGTAAACTTCTGTGTGTCGCTCGCCCTCATTGCGCAGAGCCTCATTAGTGGCAGCTCATTATCGCGAAATGGCTGGCTTGGAGGACGACTAGCCGACGTGCTTGTTCGAACTCAAGACTTAATACACATGGGTATCGGGGCCTGGGCCGGCTTGGTCCATCTGTCCTTGTTCTTTCCGATGTCTATGATAATCGCCTTCGTGCTTCCGAGCTATTTCGCTTTGCCAAAAAAAGTCCAGAATGCCGTTCTTAGCCTTCCCAAGCACCTCCGTTTGCAAAGGAGTACAAAGCACGTAGACTCCATCGAGAAGGTTATCATTTGGCTCGGCCGCTCCTTCATGGACCACCTACTGAGTATGGGCTCCCATGCCGGCGCAATGATCAGTCGCTTCATCGCGCCACTTTCTTCTTCGACTTGTTATACAATTCTGTGGTGGGCTATCAACTCGGCCGTTGTCGACTATCTGGTCTTGCATAGCATGAAGATCGGTACCCGGATTCTCTATGTACTACGTTGGGTGCAAAGCATTATTGCTGTCACTGTTATCGCCCCAGGTCTCTACTTTGGATCTGATTTGACAAGCCCCATTCTTACGTTCTTTTCACTGCAGCTTCTGATCTGGCCGGCTCCTGTGGGGTTTCTGGTGTACTTCATGGACCGGTTGAAGAAAGCTGCTTCTGAACTGGACTCTCAAGAGTACTCCGACAAACAACGAGGCAATGCTAGCATTTACGCCACGCTTATGGTAAAAGAGCCAGAGGCCGAGACTTCCAGTATCACACGCCACAGCACTCTGGTAAGACTTCTGATCATAGAGCCAGGCAGTCGCGAGCAGAAGATTCATTGTCGCCTAAAGGTTGCCGATTTGGCATTTGCAGATAAACTCCAGTATGAGGCTCTTTCATATGTCTGGGGTCCGCCAGATCTAGCCAAGACCATTGAGATTAATTACAACACTTTCGCAGTTTCTACCGCATTGTTCCAGGCACTCATACATCTCCGTTATAATAGAGAGCCGCGTACCATCTGGATCGATGCTATAAGCATTAACCAAGTAGATCTTGCCGAGAGAAGCACTCAGGTCCTCCTCATGCAGGACATTTACTCGAAGGCGTCTCGTGTGGTTGTCTGGCTAGGCGAAGTGGAACCTTGGGGTCTGAAATATTTGTTGGAGGCAGCAGATACCGCAGTTGAGGGAGAGAATTTCATACACTACGGAGCTGTCAATGTAGTGTCAAACCTCCTGAGAAGACCATGGTGGGCTCGAGTCTGGGTGATTCAGGAACTGGTCTTGGCCCGCGACGTAACGGTCTACTGCGGCTCTCAAGCCCTAGGCTGGGATCGTTTCTGCTTGGTCGTGAACAGCAGCACGTCGCTACCATCATTCCCGAGTTCTGGTGTTTATATCGACGAATTCCGCGCACTGCGGGATAACTGGAAAGCCCGGGTCTATTTATCTAGCACCGGGGAGCCAGAACCGATCGACTCTGACGAATCAGGGCAGCGGGACGCTCGTGCAACAGATATGTTGTCCCTCATCTACGACTTCCGCTCCAGGCGGACCACCGACCCTCGTGACAAGGTCTTTGCGTTTCAGGGGCTCGCGCAGGCGCTCGATAGTCGTCCCCTGATAGCGCGCCAGCCGTTTAACCTAGCAATGCTGCTAGTACGGCCTGACTATGCACGTCGCAACTCCTTCATATGCATCGACCTGGCGCGGAGACATATCCGGCGGACACGAAGCTTATCGATCATGGCTTTGGCAGAATGTGCTAGGCAAACATATCCGTCAATTCCAGACACCACGAACGACAACAGGGAACAGTATCTGCCTAGCTGGTGTCCAGCCCTCATGAATATTGAGGCAATAGACAAGGGCCTGCGGTTTCGGCCCTTTTGGACCGGGCTACCGAGTGAGGGGGACGAGCATTTCTCGGCGGCTGGAAGGGTTCCACTACAGGCGCTCCCGCCGGAGCCATCTGACTTCAAAGTTCCTTCGGGATGGGAGCATCTTGATTTTGATGGCTATTCATCTTATGGAGGATATCCGCATAAGCTGGATATCCAGGTATTAACCCAACTGTGCGACACAATAGTAGAAGCGGGCCCAGTTGCGGGCGGATCTATGAGCAAGCTCGTGAACTCAACTATGAAAGTCATCAGCAGGCAACAGTCAACGATGTTAAACTCATTCCGGGGCCGGAATTCCTGGGACTCCATGTTGCCGAACTGGCGGCGGATGGCACTGGAAGCACACCGGAGTCGTAAATCTCGGTCAGCAGAGATGGAATTCGAAGAGGAATTCCAACTGACTATCACAGCGGGGAAATTTTCGGCCGTGCCTCGCTCCACCGATCAGCAAGGTAACCACGCATCGCCTCTATTCGCCGATGCCTCCACGACAGCCATGGGATACCAGGCTTATCTCGCTGCCCGAGAAGACACCTGCGCCAACAGAGTAATGTTCGTGACACCAGGCGGTCGTTTTGGAATCGGCCCGCCTGACTTGCTGGTCGGCGACGAGGTGTGTGTGGTGCTGGGAATACAGGTCCCTGTAGTTTTGCGGAAAGTGGGTGAAGTGAGGGATGGTTGTGTCCAGTATAATGCGGATGACTGGCTGTTCGTCGGCCAGGTGTATTTGCACCAGAGAATGGTTTATCAAGGCGATCTTGCTAAGAATATTCGAGATTTTAAAGTTGCTATTGAATCGCGAGTTTTAACTTAAGAGTTAAATTAAATAGTTTAGAATTTTGTGTTTTAATCTTAAAAAACTATAATTTATTGATATTTATTTAACAAAATATTTAAATTCATCTTTATTTGAATAAGAAGAACAACAATAAATAATATCGAGGTACAGCTGTACTGGGACCTCCGTAATTACTGCGGAAGCTTTGCTGAAGCCGCGCAGTGAGCCCAGATATGAGGATGCTAGGAACCGAAAGAGGAACCAAACCGGAGACAGCACAATATTTACCATCACTGCAATATAAATGATAACATCACCTTGACAGATACGAGTGGTGCGACAAGCTGCGCAGTTCATGGACTCAGCCAAGTCCTTGGGGAAGTTTGTTCAGGATCTTTGCACTCGGATCAGTTATAGAGAGCTTTCCTCCCGAGGTATAGCGCTATACGTAGATCTGGAGGGCATTGAGCTTTGCCGACACGGCAGAGTGTTCCTTTTGACAAGCCTCATCCGCAAGCATAAGTCAGACTTCGATGATAATTAGCAGATCCAACACTACACCGTAGAATCGGTATACATCCTTGATATTAAAACGTTTGGGGTGTTGGCGTTCAACGCAGTCGAGCTAAGAGGCACAAACGAATACGCGGATGATTATGGAGATTCGTCAGTAAGGTTTTCTTCCAGGTCGCTCGGTAGTGATCACCAAGGTGACTCAGTAGATAGATCCTCTCCTAGCTGGTTTGATAGTGTTAGTACTTTAAAGACTGATTGAGGCCGTACCCTCTAATTTTCTCGCCCGTTTGAAATTAAAATTATATTAAATTGTAACTGCTTATCATTTCTTACCATTGAAGTGGCCCTTGACAAGCACTTACAAGCCCCAAATAATGATTATGAGCTTCTCCGTCAATGGGTATCAGGCCGGTGCCATAATTACACTCCGTATTCCCGATCCCCTCACAAATAACTACATCCCCAGCCCCATAATCCTCCGTCGTCGCACTTCCATTACTTAACCAATACTCCGGACTGGTATGCTCGTATCCGAGCCAAGTAGGCGGCAACTGTGGTACCGGATCGTTCAAGTGCGTCATCCTATAATTCCCTGTCCCTTGCGCAGAAACGTACTCAGCAAATGCCTCATTTCCTACAAGTGGAGAACCATATGTGTAGAGGTCAAGCTCGTAGCCTAAATTCCGGAGCTCAGTGGCAGCGAGTGTGGCAACTGCTGCACCGATACTGTGGCCCGTTACAACGAGGCTATAATCTCCGCTCGCCAACGTTGACTTGATACTCGCGAGAATATCGACCCGGCGTTCTGCCCAGCCTAGAGCGAATCCCGAGTGCACGTAGCATCCAGCGCATAAGCTTGAGGGGGTCTGCACGAACGTGAAGTCGGTGAGCCAGTTGCGAATTGTTGCACCGGAGCCAGCAAATGCTAGGACAACGAGAGAGCGGACTGGGTCGAGGGCGACGTAGCCTTTAATGTTGGTTAAACTTGTGTCATTGCTGTAATATGTTAGATTGAGTACATTAATAGAAGACGAAACTTACGGGAATCCAAATGAGTGGATGGTCGTTGCGCTGTCTGCTTCTACAAGCGGACAGACAGTTGGTGGGCATGTGATTGGGGTTCCGGCAGTGGCATTCTCGTTGTTTGGACAATACGAAGCAGACGTAAAATTTGCAAATAGTTTAAAGTTGCCAAGAAGGGCATCAGAAATACCCACACTAGTATTATCTGTGCGAAATCATCAGTGATCAATTCATAGGGAAAAGAGGCTGCAGTGCTGACCTCTTGGTTCAAGAGCATTTTTAGTATCTTGAAGCGGAACCGCCGTTACGTGGAACAATATAGCTCCAAATGTGGTAAGAATTTGAAGCTTCATTATTGTTGGGAAGAAACCAAGTCTTGGAAAAGGGGCCTAGATAGTGCGAGCACGGATTACAATCTGAGCTGGGAAATCAAGGTCAAGAATACAAAAATCGGAATATTCGTCAAAGACAATCCAAAAGGAAAAGCTCAAAACAGGTTCAGGCTCCAGAGATATATAACGCTAGGAAATACCCTTATCGGACCAAATATCACAAAAGATCTCGAATATCCGGATTTTATCATGTGGGCACGGCCCAGTGTCCCAAAGGAGAAGACTCCATGCTTAATGCAGGCTGTTTCGCGATCGATCGGCTCTAACCGAGCGGAGTTGCGTAGATGGCGTCAGATACCGGATAGTTTAAATTACTCCCTCATGCGAAGGGGATTTTTGGATGCAATTTCCACTTTCGCATTGTATTGAATAATGCAAGTCCCTGCAATTTCTATCATAGCTCGTTCTGGGTTGCTTAGTACAGAGACAGGGTGGTGGACTTCGAATGAATCTGCATGAATAGGAGTTTATAATGTCCGCATCTACTCACGTACATCCCATCCACCATCCACAGCCTTCAGCAACGGACTCTCGAACACGCCAACCAATTTTGCGCACCTGCCCGCTCCCAAGACTTCCTCCCATTTCTTGCCCTGCTTCATGAGCACGCCACAAGCTATAACGCCGCAGCCAATTGCTTCACTCTCGAGCAAGTCCCAGACCGCTCTCATCGTCGTCCCTGGTACCCCGTCATTAGAATCACTCTCGGGCTGTGGGAGAATATGGAGGGGTCAAGCGTACCTGAGCTGACAGCATCGTCAATAATCGCCACTCTCTTCCCTTTGATAAGAGGAAGTAGATTCGGGTCTAGAAATACGCGCTTCTCGCCCAATGGAGAAGTGATAGATGAGAGGAGAGTTGAAAGGCTATCGTCGTACCAGAATTTGCGGGAGTAACCGAGCGGAACATATCGTGCTAGCTCGGTCAGAAATCATTTAGGGATAGAAGGAACGAAAATACGAAGTACAGTGACCCAGTTTCTTGGCAATACTCGCAGCAGGACCCAGTCCCAATGTTGGTAGACCTATGATGACTTCAGGGTTGAAAGGCAGGAGTAGGTTAGCGAGCTCGCGTTCAAGAGCTTCAGCAACTTCGAAGGAGGCGTGATTGATGAGGAGAGATGCGACTGCGTGGTGAGGTGAGCTGTTCAGAGGACGGATGGGAAGTTGGAGGAAATCGCCGTTGGGAAGGACTGCGGGGAAGGCATATTTATAGGGCGCAGGAGCAAAGCTGGAATGAGCGGACAGAATTTCTTGCCTTGCGCCACGTTAGCTAGGTGTCCCTTTGATGCGAGGGAAGGAACAATGAACGGAAGCGGAGAGAAAGGCAATCTTTGGCAGGGTGGTGGAGCCTCCCGCTGGACAAAAAATGCGGTACTGAATATTGCGAATTTTGAATATTCTACTCTGTGTAGCCATTCAGAATCAATACCGTTTTTTCTGTCCGCCAGGAGGGTGCAGACGGATATGGATGGCTCTGCGACTTTAATCAAGACTGACCAGAATTCTGTTGTCGGCTCCGTGAAGTGGGGTTCTAGAGTCTCTTCCTCCATGTTCCAGAGACTCATTGGCATTGGGGAGGTTTGAGGAAGGGCAGATCCACGTGATGGTAGACTAGAATCGCGGAATCACGGACAGGGCTGGAGTGTTCGATGGAGGTTGATTTGTGTTTGCTTTGCGGGCAGAAGACAAGGTGGGGTTTCTATCCGACAAGGTAGTGTGAGCGCCAAGGCCAAATGCGGGGTAAATCGAGGTTTCTGTGGAAGTGAATAGGATGAGACACGGCCAGATAATGAAAGAAGCTAGTTCTGACCTACATTGTTCTATCTAAATTTCGTGCGAGCTCTTTGCATGTAGTAGATTAACGCCCCATAAATAATATGATGTAGTACACCCACGTATTCAATATGGAGTACCTTACCAACCAAATGTGCTCGAATCATTCGTCAAAACTGCTCTGTATTTTACTTGGCCTTTCTGGAGGAGGTCAAGGGCTTCAGTCAATCCGTTGATGCTCATTGGAAATTCTCGAATCCAAGGCCGGATACCATGGCGAGCCGCAAAAGTGAGTGCGTCAATGTGATTTCGGCGCGAAGCTTCGGTACTTCCACTGTGGTTGTGAGTCTAGTCTCTGTGTTAAAGGCGTATGTAGAATTAGTCTCACATGATTCGGTGACCGGGAAGCATGAAAGGCATGTACCTAGACCTTATGTTAGCAAGATTGTGGTCAATTGGAAGTGTTTGCTGTCCCACGGGATTATCAGGGGCTCGCTTTGAATAATCAGAGGCACGATGGTGGCTCGTCGAGCAAGTGCGGGCATGAATCTTGAGACCAGTTAGTTTTCGAATAGTGTGGGGTTTTCTGGACTGACTGCTCAAAGTTGGGCAACCCCTCACCACACAAAAGCAAGACATGAACTCCTTCCTTTAAATCTAGTTTCTCCTGAGGCGACGCAGGAATCATGTAGAATTCCTTTGCGCCCAGATTCAACGCATCTTCTCGCTTCGCCTCAGTGTGCGAGAATACAACTGGGTCGCATCCCAAAGCCCTCGCGTACTGCACGGCGAGGTGTCCCAGACCGCCTAAGCCGACAATTCCAACGCGGTCTGAGGGCTTTGCCTGGGCTACGTCGAGTGCTTCGTAAACAGTAATCTGAGAAATGAGTCGAAATGATACACCTTGGGCTGTGCAGCACTTACACCAGCGCACTGAAGAGGCCCGGCGTACTTGGACTCAATCTCCTCAGGAATGTGATAAACGAAATCCTGATGCTTGACCACAAAATTGCCGAATGCTCCTTGCTCCAGCTCGCCGTACTTTTGTCCTCGGGACTTGGGACAATATTGACGATACCCAGAGATACATTCGCGGCAATGACCGCAAGACTACTTCTCGGTCAATTACATGAAGATGAGATGAAGAAAGATCGTACGAAAAATTGCCACCTACGCTCGAATTAGAAAATGTGGAAGAGCAAATAATATAAGACAGACACATGTCTTACCCCCAACCGACTCTGTCTCCCGTTTTCACGGATGTCACACTTTCCCCTATCTTTTCCACAAGTCCGACACCCTCGTGGCCAAGTCCGCAACCGGAAGTTCGATCATGAACATCTGTTCCGCATAACCCAGAGTGGGTGACCTTCACAAGCACCTCCAGGTTACCGATACTTCGAATCGACGTTTTGAGCACAATCTTTCCATCGGGGCCACCGGCCAGGTATTTCAGTTCCTGTTCAGCCATGTTGTTTTTGGAACAGAGACGCCGGGATCCGAGGCCCAGGAACTTCAACGCCCCGCACTAGTGGTAGACTGTCGGCTAGCACACCAATAAAATTACAGGGCATCGACACTGAAAATATAGCGCCTATGCGCTGAAGTTACAGCGTATACGAGCACTGGGGCTTAGGACTATCTTCCTCCTTGCTATCGAGGACAGTAATCATACGCATAGACGTAAAAGACATTGAGGTAGGGCTTCGCATGTTAGACCAATCGACTACATTTCAGACTTTGTTGAGCCGGTTCCTGAGATAACCATTATTTGCTGTGCAGGCAGGGGCGTGACAAGTATCTCATTTTGCGGAAGTGACTTCCAAGATCTTGATGTCGCTGCCGTGATAGTTTGCCGTCTCTATAGAAAAGACCCTGCAGGTGTGGAATATTCCCAAATTGTTTGAAAACGGAAAAGAATCACGCGCAACTGCCTAAACATTTTATCGACGAAGAGAACCCATATTTTGAGGAATCGTATGATAGAATCAGGAATGACCAGGCGAGCTAAAGAAGATCACTCAGCTGCAGTTGCGAAGTAGGTTTAAGGACGGCATCGGATCAAATGTGAAGTATTTGAGAGGGCGCAAATGACCAGCGGTTACGGCCGGGAGCAACCCCATCGATCAGACCCCGGAATGCACCCCCACAATATCCATACTTCCCTATTTGGATAGCAATGATGCAAAAGAGGCTCCCAAAAGTTTGGAATAGTACCCTATCCTTGGTTTGCAGTTCTCCAGGAACTTCCACGTTTTGCCCCACGAGTTCCAGACGAGCACACGGAGTGACGGCAATGAATCCGCAACCAATCAACAATCTGTTGGCATATGACGAGTACTTCGGTCCGGGCATGTTGGCAAGTTCCACCGGAAACATTGCAGGGAAGCCCTACAATAGCGGCTGAAGATGCCGACTCGCTTCCGAGCACGAACTTAACCACAACACCCTGCCGAACGGAAAGATCGCCTGATTATCTCTGGTATGGCCCGACTGGATAATTAGCCCAGCTATTAATTAACAGCACTTGCATCTGGATTTGTTTCTGACAGGCTCGCTAAGGTACAGAACCTCATTTGCGGCTGCCATGATAAATTATCCCGAAACTGTTCGGGTACAATGTACAGCCCCTTATATACAAATGAACAGTTCGTCCCTTCAGACCGCGCAGCCGAAATCCTTCAAATTTGAAGGAACAGCCCACCTGTCAGCTCGTGTTACAAAGCTGATCGGTTTCTTCTGCCTATTAAAGATGCGGCACCATTGTCAGACGTCCCGTCGAATTGTGGGCGAAACATTGCGCTTACGATGTCTTTGATTGGTTTGCTCGCCAAGGCTTTCGGCGTCCTCCAGATGGGGAGCATATTGTATATATACCACTCGAGTACCGGCAAAGGTCGCAAATTAAGAGTAGATAGTATGGCCGGAAAAGGTTGTTCCTGTCCCGTCGAGAGTCGGGCCGTGGGGGAACTTGAAAATATTAAAAAGTCGGGGAGGTCTCCTGAGATTTTAGGGAGTCTAGAATTTGAGAGATTTCATTTGCAGTTGGGGTCACCATGCGTTCACTTGAACTATTAGCTGTAGTTGCGGCACTAGCCGGCGGTGGTGAGTCTTTTGATTCCAGTGCTCGTCAGTGACTGACAGATTCAGTCTCTTCGCAGGCAGTTTCGGTACCTTATTGTGATCCATTGACAAGTATCTGTTACTCGTCATGGACCAGCCCAGCCAACATCACACTGCGAATTGCATTGCCGTCGAATGTAACGGATCCCTACGATGCCATTATCCAGATTGTTGCGCCAGTGAAAACTGGATATGCTGCATTTGCGTGGGGTGGAACAATGACATTTAATCCCATAACTATGGGATGGGCCAATGGCAAAGCAGGAGTGGTATCCTCACGTATGGCATTGTGAGCATATCCCCTAGCTTGGATTTGTATCAGTGCTGATCGAAGTTAGCGGACTGAGTCTTCCACCGGTTTTCGCTGGAGCGGAATATACTTTGTTGAATGGAACAGGCACAAACGCTACACATATGACTGTGACAGCGCGGTGTAAAGGGTGCACTGGCTATGCTGGTAACGATGGCTCACGGTTGGTGCTCAATGGGAGCGGAACTGCGAATTTTGCACTCGTTCAGAGTGCCAATCCCCCACGAGATCCAACAAATAATGCCTCTGTGTTCGGTGTTCACCAGAGCATTTACAAATGGACTCATGACCTGAACAGTGCTCGAAGCCCCAAATTCGAATCCTGGGTAGCCAGTAACGTCTTGCCGTCTTCACCGAGTAGCACATCGACCTCATCCTCAACCACGTCGAGTGCTACGCCGGGGCCAACAGCCACAGGTCCGCCAACTTGCAGCGGGGTCTCGATTTCCCAATTCAATGGCGTGTTAGCCAAAGGATGGAATGCCACAAAGGTTCTTGGTGGTCTGACTGGTCCACGAGGAGTCATCCAAGATTCGGCTGGAAATTTTTTGATCGTACAATCCGGAAAAGGCATCTCTGTTCATTCTGTCGGTAGTGACGGCTGCACGACTTCCAGCAAGATGCTCATAACCCAAAATACCCTCAACCACGGAATTCAACTCAGCGCAGATGGAACCACGCTGTATGCAAGTTCCATGACTGTGGTATATAAGTGGGCATATAATGTTACCACTACATCAGTAGGAAATGCGACCGCCATAATAAGCGGCATGTACAACGGGGGCCATCCCTCAAGGACTCTGCTTATAGCTCCACACAAGCCAAACTTGATGCTTGTGTCTCAGGGCTCAAATGATAACTGGGATATGGACTCGATAAATCCTGCACTTGGGCGCTCGCTCATGAAAGTCTTCGATATCTCAGCCGTCCCAAAAGGAGGGTATAAATACAATACAGACGGATACCTGATGGGATACGGACTGCGGAATGAGGTTGGCGTAACTTTTGACTCTAACAATATGTATGTGAAAATTGACCGACAAAGGACCATGCTAATAGACGGTCAGGCTTTGGGGGGTTGAAAACAGTGGCGACGCGCTGGAGCGAACCTTCAACGGTAACACCACGGATATACATGAGGACAATCCGGCGGATAAGCTGAACTACTTTGGCGACATTACCAAGCCGAACAAAAAGTGGTACGGATATCCAACTTGCTTCACCGTTTGGCAACCATCCGCGTTTCCAGACCAGAAATTCGTGATTGGTGACCAATTCATGGAGGCCCCCAACAGCACGTTCAACGATACAACGTGCAAGACCAAGGCAACACCTCCAATATTGAGCTTTCAGGCACATTCAGCCCCAATCGATAGCAAGTTCGACTCTACATACAGCAACTTGTATGTCACCTTCCATGGTTCCTGGAATCGTGATCCGGCAACAGGATACAAGCTATCGGTAGTCCCCTTTACGAAAGGACGCGACGGAGCACACAAACCCATGGCTAATTCGACGAGTGGAAGTGGCTATAATGATATATTTTGGAATGCTGATGTGACAAAATGCGCGAGCGACAGCACGAGCAGCACGGGGTGCTTCAGGCCGGCTGGTCTGCTGTTTGATAAGCAACAGAGGCTTTACATGACCAGTGACGCGTCATCCGAGGGAGAGCTTTGGATGCTGGTGAAGTCGTAAATAGAAGACGGCCAAGAAAGTAGAATGTATCAACACGGTGAAAATTTAGAAAGAATTCAAGCACTTGCTGCGGGTGCGCTGCTTAGACATATCCCCGATTCAAAGCGCAAATATTGACATGGCCTGAGGAGCAAAATATTGTACAATTCAACTTAATTGGAATCCTTTCGGAAAGAAATAGGTACCTGTGGCCCCGGAAGTCTTTTGAGGAGCACCAGGAGCTGGGAGTCTGCGGAGACATGACACCGAGCAGCAGAGAATCGTGAGACTCAGAATACAAATATCTCTCCATGAGTTGAAGGGCAAAGACTCAAAATCAAAGCTTCCATCCAAGAGAAATTTGCAGGCGATTGTGTAAGAAAGATGAAAACTTTGTCGCGAGATCCCAAATGAAGCTCGCTAGCGCGACTCGACCGCGATCTTGACATCTCCCCCTCCAAGCTCCTCCTCTCCCACCACATGCCACACAACAATGGCTCCATCCATCGTCTCCGAAGATGAGCGATACCGTACCTCAACCCAGTATCGCCTCTGGTCCTTCACTCCCGCGTCCCTCCTTGCGCTCCGAACCACCACGAACCGCAACGCCGCAGACCGGGTGCGGGATGCCGTGAGACGCGTACGAGAAGCGCGCGCAGCGTCATCTGCGGATACTAGTGAGGCAGATGGAGGGGAGAATAGCAGAGCTGTGAGCGTGGTGCCAGAGGGTGAAGTGGACTGCTTGACTGTCGAGGAAGAGCTGAAGCTTGTGGTCCATTTCTGCCGGCAGACGATACAGTTGGGGGATTATCTGAAGGTGCCTACAGATGTCAAGGTAATATTGCTATTCATATAATTTGCCTCCGTTCAATCGGAGAAGAAAATCTTCAGCAGATGCTAACAATACTATGGCAGGCAACGGCAATCCAGTACATAAAACGCTTCTACATAACCAACTCCCTCATGACCTACCACCCCACCACCCTCCTAAAAACCGCCCTCTTCTTCGCCACAAAAACAGAAAACCACTATTTCCGCCTCACAAAATTCGCAGAAGCAATCGACGGCACAAAGCCCGAAGAGATCCTCGCCTCCGAGTTCCTCCTCACACAAGGCCTACGCTTCACATTCGACGTCCGACATCCCTTTCGAGCTCTAGAAGGAGCTGTAATGGAGCTACAAGCCATGGCCAACGGACAGATCCCCGGCGCTGGAGAAAAGCTGCGGGGTATGGATAGGAGGGTAAAGGAAGCACATGGCAAAGCTAGGGAATACCTGAAGACGAGCGCCCTGTTGACAGATGTGTATTTCCACTACACGCCCTCACAAATCATGATGGCCGCTCTCCTCATCGCAGACCAAGAACTTACATCCCTCTACATCCAATCAAAATTCCCGTCCGGTTCCTCCGTCACCTCTGCGAAAATCATGGGTGCATTGGAGAAATGCGCAGATATGCTACGGAGTATGGATCCGGGTGGGGAACCTAGCGCTGCTGAGAAGAAGGAATTAAGTGCTCTGGCGAAGAAACTTAGGAAGTGTCGGAACCCGGAGAAGATTGATTTGGTGAGCTTGCAGAAGGCGAAGAGGGAGGGGGATGGGGAGGATGAGAAGGTTGTTAAGAAGCGGAAACTGGAGAGGGAACAATCTGCTAAGGAGGGGGAGGATCTGTTTGGACCGGATATTAGGAAGGCTTAGGTGTGGGTGTGATGTTATATTTAGCAAGGCGTCGGGGATACCAAATGCATATGCGAGGCGTTTCGTGGAGAGCAATTCGATTTTAATGAGTGATTGATGCTCTCTAAGTATGTGCTGCTTGCGGGTATAATGAGTTAAAGAAAGGAGCTGATGTACTTTTGATGCAGGAAGGCAATACATCCCTCAGTGTCCCATCCACCCCGCTCTTTCCATAACCTAAGAGAAGAAACCAACAAATAATGGAGAACGCCGCTGTGTCCAAATCGTTGAATATTGGATGCCATAAATCCGCCCCCACGTTCTCATGCTATCCATATCGCAGAGAAACACCATAAATGTGTGAAGGGGTGCGCAGAAAAAAAAACCGCAGAAAAATACCATAACGAGGACAGCTAGTCATGCAGTTGAAGGAGGAACCAAATTCCCCTTTCTATGGTCCCGCACGAAGCGAAGCAGAGCCAATCTCCTGACTTAGCCGTCCGCAGATATCAATATTTCAAGGAGCCGGAGTGGCCACCTTCTTCACCCAAGGCAACTCATCATTCTCCACCTTGGTGCAAGTAAGATATTCAATGCCTTCCTCCTCAACACCAAGCATACTTTGGTTGACTATGAGCGCCTGCACCTCCTTCTGCGCGTAGGTCTTCATGATCCTCAAGTCTTCTTCCAACTCCAGTGAGTCCCATTGTGCGTAATCCAAAGTCCCTACCTTGTACTCCTCGAGCCAAGTCTGAACCTCCTTTAGAGAAAGATATGCATCACCGCCTTTGGCCATTGTACGGTACATTCTCGCATCGATGTTCTTGAAGTGTTGAGAGGCCTTGGGCCGGTTAAGAGAGCGGCAAAACCAGTCTCGCCATAGCTGAACAGTGACCCAGGTGTTGAGAACAGATTTGTTGTTTTTGTTCAGACGGACTTCTTTGCCATCAACGAGCAAGGTGCTCATGAAAAGTGAATCGTTGATCTTCCATCTCATGAACTGGAGCTCCATGACTTTTTTGCTGAGAATTCTCTGGATTTCAGGTTTGAAATAACTTTGAGGGATGGTTTCCCAGGGCCAATGAGGAAGGTTTCCTACGATGTGAATAATCGCCTCTTTGAAGATAAATGCGGATTGCAGCAGAAGCGACACGTAGAGCCAGCGTGGAGGGTCTCGCTGAATGGCTTTGCAGAGTTCCCGGCCATAAAGCGTCAGGATTCCGTTAATGCTCCCTCGGACGGCAGCAACGGATCCATAGTGGCGGGCGATGTTAAGAAGAAGCTCCACCTGAAAGAGTGCTTGCTCGATGTTCTTGGCGTCAATCTCAGGGCTTTTATCGTAGAAAACCAGAAACATATTGTGGTAGGCCTGAAGTGCTTGAGCCTTTTCTCGTGCAGCTGTGTTAAGAATAGTGACCTGCTCAGTTGCCGCAGATTCTTTCTTGGTTTCGGAAAATTTGTTTAACGTATTCTTTTCGTTCCCTGTGTTCTTGCTCGGTTCGGAGTCCATCTCAATAGCATCCTTTGTCTCTTCTAGCTCTTGCTTGACGATATCTGATTCGACTTCCTGCTTTTTGGCCCTCGGATCGTCGCCACTCTTTTCATTTGCGGGAGTGGGTGCTGGGTTTCGAGCAGCTTCAGCGTCAATGATATCCGAGAAAGACGTTGTCTGCTTTGCCGTATCTGGTGTCGTCTGAGCAGCTGCATGCTTGTCGCCAGTCATCACTGGGGTATCCCCGATTGAAGTGTTGTTGCCAGAAACTTCCTTCGGCATAGTGAGGCTCTGCGTGGCAAGTTAGAGCAATTTCCAAGCAATTATTCCGGGGATATACCGATCCACAATGATGGGAAACGGAGGATGCTACATACTTTCTTTATTAGAAGCCAAAGCCCCGATGCTGGTTGATGTTCTAGCTCATATCGGTGGCTTAATCCCCCTCTGCTTTTTATTTCCTTCGCCAACGCTTCATCAAATTCCTCAACTTCGCGAACCAAGGTTTCTTGAAACCATTTCGAGTTCTTAGATAGAATGGCAGAATGCAACTGATAATTGTACTTGCGGTCTTCGGAAAGAATGATAGCAACGTCTGCTGTGGCGAAACGTGGGAAGTCATGAGCGGGTACTACACATGGTTTGGGTCTTCCTTGGCACAAATCTATGTAGGCAGCATTTTTTGGTGTTGTTGAAGGGAGGGCCACAGAAAGAGCAGCGTTCCCAGAGTCTGCGGAAACACCTTATTAGCAAGATAATTTGAAGTTTTCAGATGTTCATCGCCGCAACTACGGGGCGAAAAGGAGTGAGACCCTACTCTTCAAACTTTGAGGATTTGGCTGCTGCTTGTTGTTTGGTACTAAGGACTGGGCTTTCCCACCCCGACCCTTAGCAGCAGTGTTGGGAGCTCTTCGCTTTGGTGACACGAGCGGTTCTTGGGAGTTCTGTTCTTCAACGGGTGCGTTGCGTTTTCTACCGCCAGGCGCCATGGCTTTTGGTCGAGATTTTGGCCTTTTGAACTGATGTTAGATAAAGAATGTCGACTTCTCGGGAATAGGTATGCGGAATCGAAGATGGTAAGATGTTGAAGAAATCAGGATCCGAAGGCGAGGAAACAATATGTTTTCGTGGAGGTTGAAAAGGCGCCAGGCCATTTGGCAGATTTTGGGGTTGAATTGAATCTGAGAAATAAATAAGTGAATGATACTCAGCCACAGGAAGTGGGCTTGTATGGCCAGAAATGCTTAGTCGGGCGATGTCGAGAGCCGGTTTAACTATCTCGTACGGGAAGATCAACCAAAGATGAGTGGAAAAGCGACTAAGCAGAGAAAAGCGAAGAGCAAAACTATGTAAAATATTAATGATGATCCTTGAGGTGAATTTGCATCCTGGGCTTCAAGATCAGAAGTAGACGGGGTGAATTGAGAACGGAGGCTGGGGTGAGCCAAACCTCAACCGAGGAATACGTGATTCAATATTTTGTTTAGGGAAAGTCCCTCGATTTGTGCCTAGGACGAAATTCATCGAGCAAATGTTCGCAAAATAGACCCAGGAGCCTTGAGTCGATGAATGAAGAAAATCTGCATTGTCAGTCTTTACAGTCAGAAAGAATTCAGATATTCACGTGGTCAGGTGCACCAAAGGTAAGAAGTATTCCCTTAGGAGATGTGCGTATGCGGCATCATATTAGAAGAATGAGATTCAACGTCGCCGGTGTATGAAACATAGAATGCGAGGAGGCTTTTTACGGATTGTAAGCTGGAACGGTGGAATGAGCATAAGGGGTAGGTCGCTGCTGCTTCGTCAGGCTGACTTGCTTGACGGACGGCAGGGCCGCAGCACGAATCGCGCCTGCCTCGTCAACCTTAATATAAATCGTTTCCTTGAGCTGTACATACAAGGAATATTACTCGATGTCTTTGCATAGCTATTTGCAACACCGCCACGCCACCCATCCGACAGCTAGGTAAATTTTACATAGTGCTCGAGCTAGGATCGGGGAAGAACAAGTGCCCGTGGTGTATGTAGAAGATAAGAATGAAAATGAAGGTTACGTCAAAATTCCAAAAGGGACGAGAAATAGAAGCGAGGGCAGAGTCTGTCATTCTTGATACTTGCGGTGGGATTTCTTTTCTCCTTTCAACTCAACTACGAGCTCGCCTTGACCTTTAACAATACCTCCGCATTTTTGAATGCAAATTTCTCCAAATCATCGGCGCTCATCAACCCACTATCTTTGATCTCCTCGTAGAACTTCATGCCAGTCTCATTTAACGAAAATGGATAATCGACACTGTACAACACATGATCGATCGTCGTCGTCTTGAGCAAGCAAGCCAGAGGAGCCAAGGAGAACATGCCACTTGTCGTGACCCAAATATTATTTCTCCAGACTTCCATCAAATCTCTCTCGTGCTTTCCCCATCTTTTAGCACCCCCGGCAATTCGATCCAGTTGAAACGGAAGCAACTCGCCCATGTGGCCAATGATGATCTTGAGTTTCGGGAATTTATCGAAAAGTCCGCTGGCAAAGAGTCGTAAAATATGATGACCCGTTTCGGCATGCCATCCCCAACCGTATGCTGATAACGCAAGTGCGACAGTGTCATCGTAATTTCCTTTGTAATGCTCTAGCATAGGGTCTGACGCGAATGTTGGGTGGATGTAGATCGGGACGTCCAGCTCTTCAGCTTTCTCAAAGATAAGCCAGAATCGCTCATCGTCGTAGAATTGTCCGTTGAGATGGGTATCTATCAGCGCACCAAGGAAGCCATGCTCCTTCACACAACGAGAAAGCTCATTTGCAGCGGCCCGTGGGTCCTCCATTGGTAGTATAGCAAATCCTGCTAGACGACCCGCGCTCTTCGAGATGTTCAACGCCAGGTCATCGTTGATTTCAGCACAAATAGATGGTGATCCGTCCAGAGGCACGTGAGAGAGTACTTGGAGAGAGACAGATCCGTTTTGGAGGTCTTGCAATCGCTCGTCACCCAGACTTTCAAGCTTTGAGACCGTGGATGAGGGGAATTTTCTCCAGATTTCTCTGACCTTGGAGTCATTCGGTACTTTCTTCGAGAGATAGTGTTCTTCCAGCGTGATGAAAGGCATGATGCAGATGAATGCTTTGATGAGTTGTGAATGTTGTCGGTGCCGTCAGATCAAGCCTCTGAAATATTGGGAAGTTCGGCGGAATTTATAACGGAATCTGCGGAGATATCGGATATCGTGGTCGTGAAGCTTCCTCCTAACTCCTGAACTAGGTGAATATTCCTTGGCTGGGAATTGGTCGGGGGTTGCTGAATCTCGGACACGGACACGGATAATGGGCGCCGAGGCGTGTCGTGGAACATCACGTGCTCACGGGTCCCTTCTATTCTGTCTAGAAAGCTTTGGAAAGTATTACTATGAAGTTCCTACATAAATTTAAAGAGTATAGGTTGATATTTTGAACTTTCGAGTCATTTCATGGTTGCAGTGTAGGTCCACGTGCTTTGAATGACATGGTCATTTCGGCATGATTTTGAACCTCAGTCCTGAACACAAATTATTGAAAGTTGTTCAACAAATGATATCGCGCCTCGGAAAGTCAAACTCTCTTTGAAAGTTATAAATACGGGCTGGAATGACTTCCGCAACTCTACCACCCGAAATCATCCTTGAGATCATTCGTAAGGTCGATCGCGTTGAATCTACGCCTGCAGCTCAAATTGCCCGTGTCGCGACATTGGCAGCTCTCTCCCGTGCTTGCAAGGACTTTTACACCTTCACTGAGCCATACTTATACTCCAGGATTGAACAGATAAGTGAAGACGGAAAGGAATTACCCCTCCTACTTCGAACTCTCCTGCGAAAGCCATGTCTCGGTCATTTTGTCAAGACGTTTGTCGGCACATGCTTTAGGATGAACGGGATCGACATGAGACCATTCAGAGATTTATATTCCCAATTGGTTTCCGCTGGTGACTGGTTGTTAGCGATGCCTACCGAATGGTGCCCGGCTGACTTCGAGCGCCGCCTGGATGATATCGGGTCGTGGGCTACGAAGATGCAACATGGTGACTGGGATGCCTTGACCGCTCTGCTTTTATGCTTCCTCCCCAATATTGAGAAGTTCAATTTGTTGGGATACACTTCTGTCATCGGACATCCCTTTATCACAGCACTGTTCGGTCGCGCTATCTGGCTTCAGAACCATCCAGGTTCCGATCGACATTCATATGAAGAACATCCAGAATTCAAGAAAGTGATGCAAATATGGAAGTCTGTCCCAAGGATGGAGGACCTTGACTTTGGAATGGCCAATCTCCGTCAGGTCAACATTGGGTTTAACAATATAAAGGGGTACCCCTTAAGAGGGATATTTGTTCGCCATGTCTTCCGCTTCATTGCTCTTAAGTCTGTCAAAATATTCTCGGGGCATATGATGGTTGGGAGTCAAATACCAATACCTGTTCTAGACCTTCAAATCACCGATCTCGCCATACACCACACTGCGTTCGTTTCGGGTGTGTCAGAACCCTTTTTGGCTTCTTTCAAACGTCTCAAGAGACTCGTATGCAACATGACACACAATTTTCCTATCCCGGACCAGCAGTTGGCTGGATTTTACGAGATTGATCCGCCGCGCGTCAGCGGAGCTATTGCTCATCTATCAGATTCTTTGGAAGAAATCTCTCTTACGCAAGAGACATGTAGGGACGTCGTAGCGAATCCCGGTGCATATTTCCCTTTGGAATCCTTAGCCAGCTTCGGAAAGCTGCGCAAGTTAGAAGCGTCTGCACATGTATTGCTAGGAAGACGGCCAAATATACATGGAAACCAAGGAGCCCCAGACGATATAGTGCCACCTTACCAACCACAGCGAATTCAACACATCCTAAATATGTTTCCTGAATCACTGGAGTCTCTTTCGATCGTACATTGTGACCCGGCAATTTTCGGGGCCATTACGCCATTTTTGGTCTCGAGAAGTGGCGCCCCTCGTAAACTTGTCAGTATCAACCTGGAATTTAGACCTGATCTCGTCGTTCAACCGAGTGCGAGGGAATGGAGTACCTGTCAGCAACTTGCCTTGAAATACGGAATCAAAATCAAAACTTTTCCGGCAAATAAAATTCGGAGCTGCTCTTCGTGCGATTATTCCTCGGAGTTATATCAGTTTCATGAGGCCCGTAGGTGAATACCTGCACCACGGGTCACAGCTGTTGCTCGGAAGTTTTACTGGGCCCGATTTCCCACAGACGAGACCTGTGTGGGTTACAATATCCCTGCTTCGGGCTAAAATATCAAGGACGGTATTGGGTGGAGGCAGGACTTTTTGGGGATTGTAGCGCGAGATTTACTGTCGAGGAGGGCCACGTTCAGAACACAGTCTCGAAGTTTTTGATTCGCCGGAGGCCACCGCCACTTCGACCATTGGGTTTTGTAGCTGGTACTATGAAGAAGACCACTCCCTGACCACTATTCGCTTCTTTTTATACCTTCAGACCCGGCACTTTTTCCTAATGAGCTGGCTCAATGGCGAAAAATTTGAGCGGAAGGACTTGGGCGGCGATCGAGACTTCCTCACGAAGATTCGGATTGAGCCAAGGCTTTCTGCTATCCCGAACTTGTCTCTTTCAAAGATTCGTGTACTCGACGTGCCAAGCTCAACAGGTGGCTGATTTGGAACACGACGGTCTTCAGTATTGGGGGTTGCGAGGAGCGGCAGTGGGCGGAGACCGCCAGAGCTTTTGTGAATGATAAATCAAGACGGCTAGGAACTGAAACCAGCAAGCAACGAAAAAGCAAGAGGAATGCGCCAAATGCGGTGGCCTCGAGGCTCTTTCCTTGCCGATCCGGATGAAACCACAAGATTCACTTTCCTTTTCGGAGGCTCAAGCGGAGGCAAGGTTATACTAAGAGCCTGCAACCAGCGATGGGAGAAACAGGTCACCCAAAATTCCTTCCTTCCGTTTCTTTATCCTAGTCTTTAACTACTGAAAATTACATATATCCCAAGTCCCAACATCCCTCGCCTTATTTTTCGTCACCTCTTCCACCTCCTTAAGCTTCCGAATGATACCCACCGGGCCATATGTAAAGTGTTTCTTCTCCTGATAACATTTGTACAAAATAATCGCCAAATGCGCCTTCGTGAACGCCTCCACTTTTATTCCCCCCCCATGTTACTTGCTCCTTTGGGTATCTTCTGTACTGAACATTGAAAAGGTCTAAAAAATCTAGCAAATCATGGTCGCGGAATTCTTGCTCGAATACCATGCAATTTCGAATCACCCGGTCAGAGACTTCTTTGAAGCATCTCATAATACTTGAGCTGACGCCTAGCTCGAATGGCGGTGGTGCTCGCTCTGGTAGCGGGGTCATCGGCCACCCGCTGTCGATCCGCCTTATTACGCCGACTGTTCCAATCAATTCATATCTAAGATCATTAGTTGATGTTCCATTATCAGCAGGCTTTGACCCACTTGAAAAGATGTTTTCTGCGGTCGCAAATTTGCAGAAATGACCGCCACATCTCTGGCTCCAGTTTGCTTCCATGTTCCAGAGCGATGTTGCCTTGGGTCATTATGTAGCTATACAGTGTATTTTCGGGCATGTCGAAATCCATAGTGTCCAGCGCTAATTGCATTCTGTTCTTGAAGAGATGCTCCTGGATATATCCAAACTCTGGGCATTCTAGTAGAGGCTTCTTCGGCTTGGGCCCCTGTTGAGCAGGCCCCGCATCAGTGATATCTGTTTTCTCCATTTCCTTTAGTATCTCTACACGCTCCTTCTGAATCAGAAGCAACGCGCCGGCGATCCGTCGTAGTCTTTTTTTCTTCTGATTGTCAATTCTTGTTCGTGCGATTTCGCCTTCGGTCATACCCGCATTGAGGGGATCTTCCTTTAGCGTAGTCCATCTATCGAACGCCACTGGAATTGCTTTGAATGCTTTCTTCGTTGTCTTCGAATCTGTTATTTCATCATGCCGGCGGGATAAAGCTGGCGTTGGCGCCATATAGGCAGCTTTGCAACCGTATCTATGCAACACTCAGCATGTCAACACTCAAGATATTGAGATTGTTTCATTACTTTGGGACATAATGAATCCAGAAATTCGGATCATATAATTGAACAAAATATCCGACGGGAATTGGTGCATATTCTTGGTAATCCCAATTCTCTGGGGTTGAGGTTAAGACGGGCACATTCGGATCGTAGCCTAAGGCGTAGTTAGTGAGTGCCTACTCATTGGCCGAAATTGGAAAGACCCCGTCATTACTTACGTGAGTAGTATCGATTATTCCACGATTTTCTTTGGGAATCTCTTCGTTAGATAATGTGCATTATTATTGTGAGACTTACATTCGACTCACTGATATAGTCCTGCAGCCGACAGCATTTTGGGGCCCTTGAAGGCCAGAAGTCCGATGAAGTCTCGCGTGGTGCCGCCGAATAGCTGTAACCGTTAGTACTCACTCTAAAATAGCATTTTTTTGACAGAGCAGATACCGCGTTCTCGGCTGAGAAGCCTCTGGAAGAATTAGCAAACGAGTCCGACCTTGGCTCCACATAGCTCACAGTTCCGAGATACACTCATCCTCAAAGAATGGTTCTGACCACTTCATGTTATCTCCATTTCTGACTTCTGCCTTGGTGCTCAACCATGCAGCGTGCTTCAGCGCTGTCAGCGATTTCCACCCTTCCGCACAGAAAATTTAAACGCACCGCTGTCTCATGCAAAATTGTTGCCATGAGTCTAAAAGTATCAGTGGCTCTCTCGGCATCCGTCAAATCATTTCTCAATAAAGGCTCTACAAGCATCGACGCAATAGAGACCTGAATAGGTGCAGTGACCAAATATTCCAGCCGCCGTGTTGTCCCATAGCAAAATCCCTTCAGGTCTGGATAACCATTCATGTCTTTCGCCCAGCCATCTTTGATGTAGAATCTTGTCTTTCTCGCCACCCTGTCCAATTTCCCCCTGATAAACTCTTGCACCTCTGATGTTGCGAGCTTGACTGGGTCTCGGAGGCGGAACTTGCTGTAAGGGTTGTGGCGGAATTCTTTCGGCACCGTTGCGGGGTCGATGACTTCGAATTCGCCTTTGAGTAGCGCGTCCCACCTGATTTCTATGTCAGTTATTACGTTGATAATATCTTAGGATACCATCATACCAAGGATTCAAGTGTGCATTATATAGGAAATGCGAGGCTAGTCGCAACACCGGTTTCAACGCGTCCCATACTACCGGATTAGTCACTTCCCAATATCCTTTTCTTCTATTGCCCAACGGAATCTTTGGCAGGTGGGCTCCCCTGAATAGATCCCAATTTCTCTTTTCATATAGAGGATGAATAGGCCATCCGTCCGTATCGAGGTGGCGTTTGTTGTATTCGATAGGAGCCAAACTTTCGAGAGCTTCAAAGTCCGCAGTAGTGAATCCTATGGCCAGTCAGCTTTCCCTTCCCGTCGTATTCGTGGATATCGTTTGTCGAAATAACTTGGTAGAAAGGCCTACCATTGAAGCGCTCTCGCTGATATGCATCCAAAGCGTGCCATTCGTTGAATTGCTCTTGCGTCTTCCATGCTTCTTCAATAATGGGCGTGATTCCGCTTTTATGGGGATAATTCCTCAAAGGTTTGTCCTCTTTGCCAGTCGGATGGGTGTATCTCACTGCCAGTTGCGTCAAAGGAAGATTCATATCAAATCCGTCATTCGTTTTCTGCCGTTTCGGGGGAGATGGGTTCGTCATTGGTAAGCTTTATATCATGAATTTAAATAACTACATCCGAGTGGCAAAATCGGAAGCAAAATACCAAACCTGGGAAATTCTTGGATATTGCCCGAGTGGGGTCGTGCCGAAGAATGTTGATTCGTCCCATTCCGGTCGTTGGCACGGGGAATACGATGTTTCCCCCCCCTTTCTTCTCAAGTTACATGCTAATTAGGTCGCAATTCTGAATATTTCTTTCAGATTGATTTAGCCTCATAATCATAATAACGATGATCAGAGCTTTGCTTTGGTGGGTTTTGCACCCCCGACTTCTTTTCGAGCTTGGTCCCGCAGAATCTTTCTCAAAATCTTCCCAGCAGCACTCTTCGGAATGACATCCACAAACCGGACCCCACCCCTCAATTTCTTGTGATTAGCCACTTTCTCATCCATCCATTCCCTGATTTCCTTCTCCAGTACGGCATCCTCAATATCGTTCACCCCTTCAGCCTTGACGACATAAGCCCTAGGTATTTCAGTAGCCTGCTTAACATCTTCTACCCCCACTACGCAAACATCCGCCACTTTCGGGTGGCTGACCAAAAGTCCCTCCAACTCTGCCGGGGCAACTTGGAAGCCCTTATACTTGATAAGTTCTTTTAGACGATCCGTGATATAGAGGTTCCCGTCATTGTCTTCATACCCGATGTCGCCAGTTCGGAAGTAGCCATCCGAAGTCATACAGTTGGCTGTCGCAGCGGGGTTATTATGATACCCCGCAAACACATTTGGTCCTTTGATAAGAATTTCGCCTTCGGTGCCAGGCGCAACTGGCTTCCCGGAAGAGGAAACAATAATCATTTTCTGATTTGGGTGGAGCTTCCCAACTGAGCCCATCGTGGTGTACCAGTCCTTTGGGTTCTGGGTGCTGATTCCAGGACTTGTTTCGCTCAGTCCATACCCTTGCCGGCATGCAATCTTACGTCGAGCCCACAAACCCTCAATTAAATCTCGTGTCAGAGGCGCTGCGACCGATGAAATCATTCTAAGGCTGCTGAGATCATACTTATCGACGGTTGGGGATTTAGCTAAGAGTAGAACAATCGGAGGGACGAGGTTGGAGAATGTAACTTTGTGTCTCTCAACTATTTGGCAGAAAACTTCGAGATCGAAGGCCGGTATCACGACTACCTTCGCGCCGCGTGAGATTGGCAGTGTGATTTGAAGCGCAAGTCCTGAGGTTTCCAGATTCAGTATAATGGAGTTAAAGACTAGAACAGGGAAGCATTACCTGCGATATGAGCAAAGGGGAGCGTTCCAGTCAAGACATCGTCAGGCCCGACAGAATCGCCCCCAGCTGTTATCATTAACGTATTGGCAACGATATTTCGGTGTGTGAGCATCACGCCTTTTGGCAGTCCCGTCGTACCGGAGGAATATACGAGAAGTGCCAAGCTCTTGGGATCTTGCAGAGCTCTTTTTAGGGGACCTCCCTTCTCAACTGAGCTAAGGAAGTCGGAGAAGTGAAGAATACCAGAATGACGTTCGTCCCCGATGAGTACGATCCGATTGATGGGAATTCCGGCCGTCTTCCCCGCTTCAAGAACAGTCTGCAAACACGAGGCTTGGGTGATTATTGCTTTGGCATTTGAATCTTTCAGTTGAAAAGCAAGTTCTGAAGCTGAGTAGCTTGCGCTAGCAGTGGTGACAACGCCGCCTATTGACAGGGTTCCCATGATTGTTGCGGGCGCATCGATTGAGTTCGGCGAAAAATATGCTATGGTGTTGCCAACTCCCCAATTCCACTGCTGCTGGAGGGCATTTCCAAATGCTATTGATGTCTGCTGCAGAGACTTGAAAGTGTAATGGCGAGATGTTTTGGGATCGAGAAACAATACTTGACGTGACGTTAGGTGAGCTCATATGTATGGGGGCCCATACCCACCTTTATTTTCAGAGAAGCCTCTTGGTTTCTCAAGCAAAAATTGCCATAAATCAACGTCCGGGATATCAACCGGAGGAAATCGCGATTCCGAAGCCATTCGGGTAAGACCTCGAGACTATCGAGGGTCAAGTGGGAGAGAGTACCTACGGACCTAGGTGGAATCTTCTAAAACAAGACAGCCCTATGGTAAGTTGGGATTATATGGATATATGTACGAGAACAAACACGACAAATCAAACCCTCCCGCAGTGCATAAGTGATCGCCTATTGAGATCTACTTGCCGTCTCTAGTCAATGCTGATCTCCGAAAAATGATTAGAAATCATTCGGATTCATTCCGCAAATTGTAAATTGACTTTGCCGAGGGCCATCAAACTTCTCACTTCAATCCCTAGATCCTGATCCTGCCGCATACTTCCCATTGCAATTCGGTAGGCAGGATATTTAAGCGTTCGAAGCAACGCTTATTGAGGACCGGACTGATTCCAGCAGACTCTCCGTCAACCCCACTTGGGCAGAAGACGCGACGAACGCGAGTCGACAGCGAGTTCTGCGAAGCCTGCCGGCATCGCATCCGCAACAATCGATGTAATCAATTTATGTGTCTCTCGGCTTCGGGAGCTCTTCCGGAGCTACTAATAAATGTATATATCTGCCATAGTGTCCCACTTGTTGGTTCCGAAAGACCCGAATCCTCCACACATACGCATTCTCGACAATGCGTTCCACGAGCTCAGTTTATTGTTCCTTGGTATTTATTGAGCGAAGAGAATATGTGTTCTTTTAGTAGAGCCGAATATCCTTAGGAGAATGGAGTAGTTCGCGCGATGTTCTTAGCAATGTCTGGGGTTGGCAAGCGCAACGCTCCTGGGGAGAAATAGGTCAGTACCGGCCCAAGTCGGATCCAAGAACTCACGAGTGATGCTATTTCCTCTTTCCTGTGCTAGAGCAACGCCTGAGCATTGTAAGAAGGGATTACTGATGTGACGCTTAGTACATGGCGCCGGTCAAACAGAGTGGATATCGCCATAAAGTTTAGCGTACACTTCGCTAACGGATGCTAATTTATGGGCAAGGTGGGTGCCTGGAACTTTTCTCTCCACTTTGCGCTGGAGCCGGTAACACTTCAACTATTCTTCCTTTCTGTGCGTTTGCGAATTGTTGAACCTTGCTTCTCTTGAATAGTCTGCCTGGAATTGCCTTGTGTCTTGCGTGTCTTTTGAGAGATTTGTAAGATCGGGCTAAAAATACCGCTTCGGCAGCCAAAAGAAGCTCCGTAGACATTTGGCGTCGGGACATACTTGTCTCCGCCTCTCGGCATAGCATATTGCTATGGGAAACACTTTCCACTAGATTGCGATACAAATTCCTTGATGCGGAATCTTGTTTCTTCCGATTTTGATTTGTCATCTTTTCGTCCGTTTTTGGTCCGTTTCTTTCATCCTCATCTATGTCCGTTTCGGATCCAATGGTTGCCTGCAATATTACAAATTCCCCAGGCATTGGATGCATCGCACATGCAAGACCCTCAACGTTTTCCAGGAATGGCGGCCCAAACTCTGCCTTGCCTCACGTTCATTCGATTGAAATCTTCAGCAGGTTCAATCGTGCGGCCCAGCCGGCGGGGAAGCTGCGACCTGCTGATGCCAAGAACACCTTTAAATGTGCCTCTTGAGGAATGTCGACGTACTCACAGGTATATATTGCTCTCTCAGGCACTTGAAATAGAATTTTTCTATGTTCTTATCATCTTGACTTTTCCTCTTACAATCAACACTCTTTACTCCGGACAATTCAATATATTCCACATAAAATGACATCTTCTCTCAAACCTTTCAATCACTGGGGTGGTGTTGGGGGACCGAATCCATCCAAAATCGCCATATTCCTCACCGAACTCTCTCTGCCTTACGAATCTCACTACCTCGCTCTCGAAAACATCAGAAACCCCGAATACCTCCGTCTCAACCCCAACGGGCGTCTCCCCACGCTCATTGACCCTAATAACTCCGATTTCAAGCTGTGGGAGAGCGGAGCCATCATCGAATACCTCGTTGCAAGATATGACAAAAATCACCGGATTAGCTACGAAGCCGGCAGCAACGAGGATTTCGAGTGCAAGCAATGGCTCTATTTTCAAGTCAGTGGACAAGGCCCTTATTACGGCCAAGCTTTGTAAGTCTTTCCCCAGTTTACTTTGCAGAGTAACGACTTACCGGGTTTACACCCACAGTTGGTTCAAGATGAACCACCCTGAGAAGATCCCCTCAGCCATCGACCGCTACATTAACGAAGTCAAACGGGTATCTGGCGTGCTTGACGGACATCTCAAAGACCGCGAGTATCTGGTCGGTGATAAGTGCACGTATGCGGACCTCGCATTCATCACTTGGCAGATCGGTAGCAAGAAGCTTGTCGGCGAGTTTGATTGGGAGACTGAATTTCCGCATATGAGTGCTTGGTTGGAGAGATTGACGAAGAGGGAGGGCGTGAGTAAGGTTTTGACGGAGAAGAAAGAGTGGGAGGCGGCGATCGTGGCGCAGGCGAGTAAGGAGGGAAAGAATCCCTTTGCGGCCAGGAAGGATTAGTAGTAGAGTTTTAAGTCTGAGTTCTGCATTAATCTTGTCTCAAAAATAGGACTGATAGATAACTGTACTGTGAGAGCTTCTTGTTGTGTCCTAGCGCTAAGCATTTGTCTTCACTTCACTACAGGGCATCAACTCAGTAAAGGCGACTGCTGGAGACAGCAGCCTCCAGTGACGTCTGTGCTGTGACCTGGCGAGTCAATCGCTAAATTTACAGGGGTTCTAGCTCTGTATAATTCTGAGATACGGCGGGGCCAGGCGATTTTCCATAGGCCCGAAGCATACAAGACAGAATCCCACACTCATCTGACAACGAAAAAGAATCTTTTAAATCGCCATCTTTCAAGCGGCGGTGGCGGCTGGCCACTCTCCACATCGATAAAAAAGCGCACGTGATGAGGGGCAAATAGGCCCCCCACATTGCTGCCATGATCACCAACTCCAACCTCAAAACCACAAGGAATATGGAAGCTCAACCCACCCGCCGTCCTTTTAGTCTCCCATCAACCGCAACGGACATCTTCTCCGCCGACAAACGGCACTTACTCCCTTTCAATCTGGGAAACACGCTCCTTCCTAAGGGTGTTCACTCAAAATCCAGCTCTAATCCAAACTCAGATTCTATATTCACCCTCTTTAAAAAACTACCTACAGAAATAAGAATCAGGATATGGGAAATAGCAATCTGGGATTCAGAGATGCCCCAAGCCCTCTCATACATCCCGGACCCCGCATTCCATTCCTTCACATCATTTACCTCGCTCTATGAGGACCCTGATTTAGACGACAAAAGATTTTGCTATAACTTTATACATCTATTTCTCGTTTTGCCGAAATCGAAATGTAAAGAGGGGTGCGAGATGCCGATTTGGTTGAGAGTCAGTAGGGAGAGTAGGGGGGTTGCAATTAGGGGTTTTCTCACGGCGACGGGGGAAGCGAGGGATGGAGGATGTGGGAAATGTAGAAGGTGGGGTGAGGATGGGTGTTTGAGCTTGCCGGTGGGAAGGGAGAGTGCGGGGTGTGATGAGGGGTTGGAAGGGAGGTGTTTGCATGTGGTAAGGGAGAGTGGTGGGGGCAAGGGGTGTTGTTGCGGGTAATCATGGGGAACTTGAGTTTGATATTTTGAAGAATAGTTTTATGTGGGACGATAGTTAATGAGTATGTTGGTTGAAGCGTTAAGCATTTAGTTATGGAAAACTTCGGAGTTGAAATCTTTATCGGAGGATTTTGGTGTCTGGTTCATGTACTTGATCTCCCGTTGAGAGTTGGATATTCGAATAATTTTGAGTATGTAAGAATATGTGAACTCCAAATATTGATTGAAGACCACCGAACGAGAGGGCTATGTCAAAAAGGAATCAAGATCAACGCTAGATCCACAGGCCGTTGTGTCTAAAACTCAAGTCAGACTGTGTTCATAAAGGCTTATTAGAATGATTTACCTAGATTGTACTGTTTTGCAACAGCCGACGTCCATCCACCCATAAAAGTGGTAATAGTATTCACGCCTGGGGTGTAGTCTTTTTGAACGGCCCAGAGCGGAAGCTGAGACCCAACATCTGTCGACCTTGATGCGAACATGCCACTCCATTGGTTGCTGATATCTATGGTAAGTAAAAGATTTGGGCATAAATAAAAAAGAAATTACCCATTAGCATAGATTCCCCAATTTCTTCCGCTGCCTTGTAACGCCGCAACCCATTGCTTCGCCAAAGCCTCATTAGCTGAGCTCCCAAGATTCCACGCATTACAATCATCGCCTCTGGCAGTAGAAGTTGGTTCGATATCAAACCAATAGTGCGAAATTGACATCCCATTATTATCAACAGCATTCAGAAACTCTTGCAACTGAGTAGCGGGCGATTTGCAAGCTACGCCAGTATCTTGAGTTCCAGTGCAGGGGAAAAGATAAGCGTCAATACGAGCGATACCAGCAGCCTTAGCAGCGTTGTAATTAGCTACAAAATTGGCATTCACCACTCCGCCTCTTGCACATCCTTGGATATAACCCTCGATGGCCACAACTTGAAACTGTCCAGCAGCGCAAGACCAGAAGGATGAAGGCGTGGGGCCTGAAATGTCGATCCCTGGGACTCCTGTTCCCGGCGGAGGTTTAGAGTCGGTGCAGCATTGTACATCAGATGGGCCTGGGCAGAGACCCGGCACAAATGTTCCGGTACAGCTGTTAGAAGTCGGTTTGCAGACTCCGGCGCCCCAGGGTGCAGTGCATTTCGCAACGCAGCATTGAATGTCATTCGGTCCAGCACAGTGGCCCGCTATATAGGTACCTCCAGTGCAAGTTTTTGAAGTGTTCGAACAGAAGCCGGGACCACTGGGTGTCGTGCAGGGATCAGTGGCTCGCTTTTGAATGGGAGAATGAGCTGAGGCGACGGCGGCGCCAGCCGTGAGGCTAGTGATGAGAGTTGCGAAATACATCATGAAAAATTTGATGGGTCAGTCAACTTAGAAATTAGAGAAAGTGCCGACCAGGCTTCCTATATAAGTGAAGGCGTAAAATAAATTGAGGAAGGTGATGATCAGCTAACATGCGGGTGCTATGCTTGCAAAGGTTCCTTCGTTCCACCAATTTGAGTGCCAGCCACCTATCTGCCAGTGCAGATCAAAGGAGCCAATGCTTACTCTGAATACCGAGCCGTTGCATTTGATCCCAGCAATCCGCTCGTTCTGGAACATTGGGAAAGCCACCATCGAGTCTGGCGTCGCCGCTCATCCGCAAAACGAAGGAATGCCAGGGTGGATCTTCAACTAAGTGTCAGAGACTTCCGTGTATGTCAAAAGCCACAGCGTAACGATCCACCGATTAACAGCTACCTGTACCTCCTTGATATCTTCGGCTGACCTTGAAATGGGTTGATGTCGGCCGGAATATATTTTCTCCAGAGGAGAGGCCAAAATCTGGAGACGACGACAGATCCTTCCTCACTCAACAACGAGTACTATCAGCATCGGCATCTATCGATTCCCTCCACAGCAGAAGCTCCTAACATCTTGCAAAATCTCTTTTTGCCTAGCTCAGATGATTGCTCAGCAGCTGATCCCATGAGGTGTCAGTCCAGCAAGATACTCGATCTCGTGTATGCGGTGCGACGTTCAGATCTTTGAACCAGCCTCCTGTTCGGTGGAAATATCTCCCCATTGAGAGAGTTGGGTGCCTCAGCCTTATGCAAGCTTATTTTGATCTCTAATTAAATCCCGAGATCTAATGCAAGTCGGCGATTTACATGCTGGTTGCATTTATCCATTTAATTTGGGTCGTCTGTTTCTCGTACCATTTCCCAAAGCCAAGAGAAACTGGTCGACGCGGGGTAGTTCCTGCAAGTTCTATCTTCTAGAACTTTGATCAAGTTTGGAAGCTCCTTGTGTTTTTTTCCGGCCTAGATGGCTTTGAAACTTTCTCTGTGTTAGGCTCGTTGTTTCCATGGTCCTTTTGTCATCAATCTCCAAAAGACTCTGCTGTTGTTAGATCAAATCATCGAAAAGCATACCACTCTATAAAGTTAATAGACAGGTCTGGCGACCGCATTCAAGACGACGGGGATGGCAGGATACATGTGCTCTTGGCACTCGCGAAAAACGAATTGTCGTACTCGGCCTTAAATCTCCGTCGTACGAGCAGTTTCTGTTTTCAGTGCATACATACAGCAGCATTGCCAAGTGTATTTCGTAAAAGCATTTGTCTTGTAGCTTGCATTGCCCCTCATTATACACCTGAGGATCAGGAGATGGTCCTGCACTTCAGCATCCAGACGAGATTACCCCGCACGACGATGACCTGCAGTCATGGTATATCTATCTTCGAGGGCAGCGATTTCCCTTGCTGTTTCAGAATACTCATATATTGATCTTGCTTTGATACACTCGCAACGAAACCCTCTCTGAAAGCTACCTCACAACTTCACACTCTTCATTAACCATGAAGCTCGACACCTTTCTGGTTACTCTTTTCGCTGCCTACGCAGCCGCCAAAGTTGGCGATAGCTGTCATGATAGCAATGTAATATCCTGTCATTACCTTGTCTTTATTTCACCCTTCTGACTTTCACACAGGGATTCTATGGCACCTGCGAAGACGTGGGCTGGTGTAACAACCATTCGGGTGACTCAAGCACCCGCGGCCTTTGCCCGAACGATCCTTCAAGTGTGAGATGTTGTTTTTATCCCACTTGCAATGATATAACGGGATATTGCATGAAAACCAATGATCCTCAATGTAACTCTGGTGGTTTCCGCTCGTATGTGATTTCTACGAAACTGTCTGCATTATCTTTACTGATGGCCTCTATAGCGGTCATTGCCCAGGAGGAAGTAATTATCAGTGTTGCGTTAGCTGGTCTAAAAGTGCTGAAGCTCTGAGCAAGTTTCCGCAGCTGGAGCTCGAGCCGGAGCCAGCTGTCAACGCATAAACAACTTGACCGTTATGGGGTTTCCTTCTGGGAATAATCTGCGCTACGCAGTGTTGGAATTCACTCGCTGCTATTGAAGTCTTGGGCGCGAGTCGAAAACACGGGTTTGTCGTGTTATTTGGTCATTGAAGTTGAACAAACAGTCGCTTTTGGGCGGAAAATTGGTCCAAAGATTTACCATCATTTAGTTTACTCTAAGGAAGCAAATGAGATCTCTGGTTTGCGGTTCACCCGTGTTTATAATGTACATGAGCCTTGTGTGGCCCTGTTAGGATTCCAAATACTTATCCCGTCGGGTGTCCTATGTATTGGAACGTTGGGCAATTACAGACAAGACGATGGTGAATTTCAAAAGGGGGTCAGAATGAATATCGTTTGGAAATACAGAGCCACCTTCCTAGTCTAAGTCGCTGTTAGGTTCTGATGAGTCATTTCTGGACTAAACAGATTTGTTGGGGGCCTTCTTCTATTGGTTTGACTATAGCCTAAGAGACGTTCTGATGGGAGATGATGAGACAAGCAGCCGTGACTTCATAAGATAGCAAGCATCTTTCAATGCTCCCTCTCAGTCACCAGTTTGCCTTCACGCACAGTTTCGCACAGAATTGCATTGTACGACTCATGCTGATATTGTCGCCATCATGCAAGCAGGTCACAAATAGCATCCGCGGACGCAAATATTTGGGTGGAATCATATTATTCTGCATACTGACTGGAGTTCCCAAACTTTGAAGGGGGCTATAAAAACCTGTTCAACTACCCTCTCGACTAGTAGGATAATTCTCGCTTTTACTCCGACCAGTACCGAAGATGTTTGGCACAACTATGAGGAGTCCTACTTTCCCTCTCAACGCTCAGGCTATGACCCCAGAAGAGTTTAAATTCTTCTCTCGGAGCAAAAGATTCGAAAGTTATCCCGGCTTTGATGGAGACCGGATTGGAAAGCATAGTGAAGAAGACCAGAGCGATGACGAAACTGGCTGCTCCCGAATGGATGAAAGTCCCTATTGGGAATTGAGCCGTGGCGAAAAGTTGAGGTCTCTGTCCACTTCCAAGAAATGCGAAGAAAATTATCTTCGGATGCTACTAGAGAATAATCCCGCCAGCTCAAGAGTTGCGGAGTACCGGGAGCTGTTGCGTTTGTATGATGAGTTGAGGAAGATGGTGGTTGAGGAGGCTTTTCCTGGATGGGATTGGAAAAGGGGTCTCTGGGATCAACTTGAAGTCTGGAAAAAGATTAAAAAGCTGAAACATATTCAAGATCAGGACGATGACAATTGAGAATTGGCAATCATAGTACCGACTCATGGGATGACTTGGTTCAGATATGTCCCGATTAGGAAGGTGGGGTGGAGGGGTAAGTGACACAGGCATCAGAGGCCGACCTCTTGTTGATACTAAGTTTGATCGCGAAGCAAATCGATGTTTCACTGCTATTGAAGATTTTCTAGTTGAATTATTAGTACATCGTAAATGAACTGTATTAAAGGTATCTCTTATTCTGTAAGCACTCCTCAGACAGCATGCCTAACGTATTTCATAGATGATAGATTCTTGTAAGATTACTTTCTTCTTGCGAATGCTATGCACTTATTTGAATGGCGTTTCCCCCTCGATATTTGAAAATCGCCGAACACTGCAGGCCCTACTGTACGCCACAGTGCTCAAAGGGGAATAGCGGAGCGCCAGAGACTAAATCTTGGCGAGACATTGGATCTTTCAGCTTTGAATTTTCGTTTCTATTCTCATGCTCCGCTCCTCATCGGTGATATTTGAAATCGACCAGATACGCAAGCTAGAGGAGAAGTATAGCATGGCTTGGGGGTACTCCAATCTTGATGAAAGCAAAGATGAAATCCGGCTTATCACGCTTTTCCCGCTTTCCGATGATTCTGAGCTCGTTCGGTGCGGTCTTGAGACTGTATCTTTGACCAGTATCAATCCTCAATATAAAGCGTTCGTCTCCAGCCTAGACACTACTGGCTTGACCGGACGGAAAATAGTTCACAATTGGTCTCTGTCCAGAAATGCGGACGAGAAACCGGCCGCCCTTTCAGAAGACGAACAGCACAATCGTGTCCCTTCAGAGAGTAGCTATCGATTTAACTGGGGTGACTACGCTGCTCTATCCTACGTCTGGGGTGACGAGAACGAGACCGCCACGATTATGGTGAACGGACAGAAACGAGAGGTTACCACCAATCTTGAGACAGCGTTGCGGGCATTCTGCAGAAAATCCGAGTTTGGTGATGGCTTCAAGCTATGGGTCGATGCAATTTCTATCAATCAAAATGACTTGGAAGAACGGGGGCGCCAAGTGAGCAGGATGCGGGAAATTTATAGTACTGCTTGGACCGTGGTTGCATGACTGGGAGAAGAGCGCGATGAAAGTCACAAGGCAGTGCAGCTGTGTCACGAATTAGCAGAGTTCAGTGAGCGAAAAGATGGGAAGATGTGGGAGGAATCGTTGCGAGAGGATCCTTTGATGTTCGGCGAGGGATGCTGGCTAGCACTGCAGGAGATCATGGATCGAGTTTACTGGTACCGGCTTTGGATTCTTCAGGAGCTTATCATGGGTGCTTCCGCGGTAGTCATTCGGTGTGGTTCTCGTTCTATCAATTGGGAAACATTCTGTAATGGGGTTTCCCTCTTGGAAGAAGACTTGTGGCTAGTCAAAGGCGCACTCCTTAGACGAGATATTGATGCACAGGTGCTGAGAAAGGAAACCACGGCTTGGTCGACCGCGAGTCTCCATCTCGTCTATCAAGATATATCCACCTTAGTCAACTCGAAGAAAAGGATGGAGATCGTTATTATCTCAGTTTCGGCAGAATTCTGGATATCGCCAGCTGGGCCGAGTGCTTAGATCCCAGAGACAAAGTCTACGGATTGGTTGGCTTGATGAAGCCGGATATTGCTCAGCAGATTATCCCTGACTATACCATACATACCATGAGTGTTTACGCCAATGCTACTAAGCTCTTCATTCAATCAAGCGGCAATTTGGACCCAATTCGTGAGGGCAATCCTTGGGGTCCCACAAGGACTCCTTCTTGGGTTGCAGATTGGGAATGGGAAGGTCGTGCTCGAATGTCCAGGACCGAGTGTCAGCTTTGGGGTCCGTCCTGGCTCTATTCAAAGTCCAAACCTATGATCGATGTTCCTTATCAAGCTAGTGGAACACGAACTAGCGATGTATCATTCTCAAGTGATGGCCTGCTGTTGACTTGTACGGGCTTCGTCATCGACAGTATTTCCGGGCTCTCTGCGCGAGGCGAGGAATATTTTGCTTGGTCCAAAACATCCATCAGCCAACCGGAGCAGTGGAAGAGTATATACGGAGATAAGAAAGCCACCTCTGAAGCGTTGTATCGTACTATCGTTGCAGACAGGGTCTCGGGAGGCAACAAAGCAGACAATAGACACTCTGCCATATTTCATCTACCTTCAACATTTGCCAAAGCTAAAACACAGTTTGCGAAACTGGGTTGGAGCTGGTTGTCAGCGCAAGAGGATTACTATTTCAGATGGCAGAAGTGGCGCGCCGCGAACAGAGACTTCTTGCTTGGCGACCATAAACTCAGTATTTTTTCGATGACAAGATTCCCCAAGGGGCATCTGAATTCGACTTTACCGAAGTATACTCCTGCTTTGATCGCACATGTCAGAAGCGACGATTCATGACTACCAAGAATGGATACATGGGATGGGCTCCTGACAACATATATAGGACAGATGAAGAGCAGGCGAAGATTGGTGATCTTGTTGCAATTGTTTTTGGGTGCAGTACGCCGATGGTATTGCGTCCTAAGGGAAGATACTTCCAAGTAGTCGGGGAGGCTTATGTCCAGGGTATGATGGACGGAGAAGCGATTAGCTTATTGGGAACCAGCGAATATCGACCGCAAACCTTTACATTTTGTTGACCATCTTGACCTAAGTTTAGTCAGCGATCTGTTAAGAGTCCCCCGCCTCATAGAAATAGTTTTAGGAGCCTGTGAGCCTTACTTTGTAACAACACCTATTTATGCTGAGTACTGAAACTTCATGGAAGTAGACTGGGAGTGTCTGAAAGCATGAGGTATTGAAGAAACCTCCACAAAAAAAGGAGATACTGAGGACATGAAAGGGACACGGACTGGATGGGAGCAATTGCATTGGGGAAAGATTATTATTGCATTTTTAGATAGATTCGTGCAAAAATACAAAATTACATATTCCACCTACGCAGGATGGATACTCCTGACATGCATAACCTTCCCATACATCCCAACTTTTCCAATCCATACTCAGAGACAAGTGGCTTACAAGGCAGCGAGCATAGCGACACCAGCGGCGACCAAGCTTCCGGCTCCAGCAACGAGCTGGCCAGCAGCTCCGGTTGAAGAAGGCGCGGCCGAGGAAGCGGCCGACGATCCAGCTCCCGAGGCAGACGAGGCGGCTGAGGAAGCGGCTGAGGCAATTGATGAAGCCAGCGGCTTCGAGCTTGTCGCGGAGGCGGAGGTGCTAGCAGCACTCGAGACTGAAGCTGCGGTGGAAGAAGCACCAGATGAAGATCCTGTGCTCGATGGAGCAGTTGTTGAGACTGGACCTGAGGACGATGCCGAGCCGGAAGAAGCTGCGGTAGAGCTTGCACCACCACCTGCGAGGGCGGAAGCGCAATCAGCTTGCGCGGCGCTCAAGACACCTAAGAACAATGTCAGATCACGTTCAGATGCACTTTAATGTTGTGGGATTTGCGGGGTTGGGTTGGGTTCGGGAGAGAGGAGGGAGTCTTACTCAAAGCTTGGTCTCCGCAAGCAGCCAAAACGCAAGATGTTGCTGCACCTTGGATCTTTTGCTGGTTGCTAGTTTGGCATTGACAGACTAAATCACTCGCACCGCATGTGGTCGATGAGGCGATAGCATCGGCAAGACATTTCGTCGCACAGGCTGGGATAGCTGCAGATGCGTACCCGGCGAGGGCCAAAAGGGTGACAACGGAGTATGAGTACTTCATAATGACGGTATTGTGTAGTTGATTGAGTATTGCCTTGAATGAGCGGTTGGCAACTGTTAAGAGATATGCTGATTTTCAATTAATTTTGGTAAGGGAGGATGATGGAGGAGGAAACGGGAGAGGTCTTATTATAAGAGCTCGGGTTCAAGGTGAGATGAGGTCAAGCTCCCCAGTTTTGTCCTGCACGACCCATGCCCATCCCCTCATCCTAGCAACAAGGCGCACACTGGTGGCACGGAACAAATGAACTCGTTTCCAGAATTGTCTTATGTCCCGCAGCTGAGCCAATTGGGACAGAGATCCCAGGAAATATCGTATTGGCGTGCGGGGAGAGCGATCGCCACATAAAGGCCGCAGCTTTGCAGTCCTGTGGGCTCTGCGGGGAAGCTTCTTTAATCTCGGGGATGGCCTCTTTTTTAATCAACCTGACATGAGATCTCCAAAACGCATGAAACAATTAGAACCGGCGAAACAATGAGAAGAGGCCCTATTTGAATTCGGAGACCGGTCTTGTTCCCGCACTTTGACAGCACCGGCGCGAACACTTGTCCAAGGTGCAATGCAGGAACGGAAAGGACTTTGATCATGTCAAATGAAAACAATCTACTCGCCGGCAGCACGCGGTTGAACTGGGTTAGGAGGCGCCGAAGAAGTTAGTGCCAAGAGGCGATGGTCGTCTGCTGTTGCTTCTTTCTGGACGGATACCCTCCAGACTTGGTTAGGATATTCTTTTGGGTCTGGGGTAGGACAGGGATGCTGATGACTATGGGGAAGTACCCCTAGCCTGCCGAGGTGCAGGGCTTTGACAGCTGATTATCCGCCGAGCGCAAGCTACGACCCAAAGAAATTGCCGTTGTTCACATGCAACGTCGTGGGACGTCGTGGCCAAAATGCCATTCGAATTTGAATCGATTCATCGAAATGAGAGCATGGACTTGGACCGTACTTTCGGTGCGTGCGCTCGTCCGAGGCCACAAACGGGAGCACTTGCATCACGACGATCGCTTTGGCTTCCTTGGGTCCTGGCTGCTTCCTGGCCTATCAGGGGTTACCAAGCTCCGTCATCCTCGCGGTAGGACGAGAGAGGCAATGCCTTCCCCTCTTAGACGCTGTGTGAGAAGATTTCCGGCGCATGGTATCGCCTTCGATCGACAGATTCGGCACGCCCGCATCTGCAAATGGAGAGCATTGGAAATATGCATACACCCTCATACCAAACTTTGAGAAACGACTCTGCATACGTTAGGCTGCGAATGAATCGGAACTCTTTGGTACGGAAATATTGATGATTCAGGTATGCCCAATTCATCCTCAGAAAACTGTGAGGCTTAGTGGCAAATGTGAAAGTATGCTTCTTCCCCATCATTTTCCTGTCCGAAGAAAGGCCGCCCCATCCAGGACTTCGTGGGCACAAAGAGAACCTATTAGGGAGATTCAACTACACTTGATGCTCGATCCTCACACACAAGTCCGGACATATAAGTATGAAATGGCAAGAGATCTGCCCGCCAGCTTTTCACTCGGCTTGCAGCATAAGTTTCCGGCTGGGATTAAATGAATCAACCCGGAATTTGAGCGTCTTGGAGCTCTCAGAGAGCCATTATTCTCCAACAGCCTCGATCTCGGCGGCCAGGACGAGGGCGTACTTCCCTTATTCAAGTCAACCAAGATCTCTCAAGGCAACGTTTCCAAGGCAATATTCGCAGGTGGGCAAAACCTCTCAATAAATACAGGAGGCTGGGGTCACATGATACCCGGTTGGCCCCTGATTGAAAGTCGTCCAGTACCCCTTGAAAAGGAACAGGTAGGAACAGGTAGGAACAGATATCTACCCCCGGAGTATTAGAATTTCTGGAGCTTCAAGGCATCAAGTCGAGTTTTCGAAGTTCCGTGGCCAACAAAAAGGGGGTGGGAGTCACGAGGTGCTCGCTTAGGTGGCGGACAACACCAAGAATAGAATGTTGCCTAAACACTGCCTAAACTAATCACGAGAAATCGCGTTGAGTGGGACGCGTGAGTAATTTTCATGACGCGACTGATTCCTACTCAAGAAATGCTAAGGATGAGCTGAGTGTCAAAAGGATTGAATTTTTCGCATGTTGTTGTTCTTTTTTCTTTCAACCGCGTTTTATTTCATTTCATGCAGCTGTCCGAAATCGCCACCACGAGATACCTATTCACAAACGGCGACCAGCAATTCCTTTACAAACGTCTTCCTGTACCTTTGATCTTTTGACCTTTTGAACCTTTGACCTCTCAATACATCCAACAATGGCAACCCTCGCAGAATCCACGGACCCTATCGAGATCCCGCAGATTCCATCGGGATCTGTCAAGGAGTTCATCCCCTACCTGGTCAAGAACCCGAACAAGCCGATGGGAGAAATCCTCAAACCCTATAAAGCATTCGAAGCAGAACTCCGCAAGGTCTACGCCCAGCAGCCAAATTCAGATCTTGTTAAAGATGGCACCGTCAATCTTGTTCCTGTCTTCGGTGGACATGAGCAGGATCTCAAGATTCGAGCTCGATCTTTGGACACCGAGTCCAACGACGAATCCTCGAAGTACATCATGGAGCTGAAGGACGAGGATCGCCGATCTGATGGTTCACCGGCTGTTGTTTCTTCCTTCAAAGACTTCCAGCAGAACTTCAATCTCTTCTCTGAATCCTCTCTGGCGGATCTCGATTGGAACAATGTCGTTGCTGCCGGTAGTGCGGTGACTACTTCTCTTCTACCTGTCCCGCCGAAGTGGGCTGGCAGTAAAAGAAGCCTGCGAGAATACTATCACCAGCATCTCGCCCCAGCCAGTGACGTCGATCTGTTCCTTTACGGCCTCAATGAAGAGCAAGCTTTCGAAAAGATCAAACTAATTGAGAGGAGCATCAAGGATAGCATTCTACACGAGGTCACAACCATTCGAACCAAGAATGCCATTACTATTGCCAGCCAATATCCCACACGCCACGTCCAGATTGTTCTTCGTCTTTACGATTCTATCTCCCAGATCATTACAGGATTCGACGTTGACTGTGCATGCGTCGCGTACGACGGGAAACAAGTCTACGCCGCTCCTCGAGCTCTGGCTGCTTTCGTCACGCAGTGCAACACTATCGATCTTACACGACGCTCTCCTTCATATGAGAACCGCCTTTCCAAGTACAGCCACCGTGGATTCGAGGTTCACTGGCCACTCTTGGACCGAAATCGAATCGACCCAACCATCTTCGAACGCACATTCGGCCGCACGCAGGGGCTTGCCCGGCTTCTCATCTTGGAAAAACTCCCCAAAACTGTCGACCGCGACTCTTACTTGGACCAACGTCGTGCTGAGCGCGGCAGACCTGCTTTGAATCGTGGATACCGCAACATGTACCGCATGGGAGGCAATATCAAGGACCAAGAAGAAGACGAGGTAGCCGAGTGGGTAGATCAGGAAGAAGTTGCTTCATATCATACAATGTGCGTTCCATATGGCGAAAAGTACCAAGCAGGCAAAATCAACCGACTTCTCTACGCTAAGGATCTTCTCTTGAACGCCGAATGGAATTTGCCAGATGATCGCGAAGTTTACTTGCACAGACATCCTTGCTTTTTCGGTACAGCAGAAGAGGTTCTTGGGGATTGTTGTGGCTATTGTCCAGTTCCGAAGACTGACGAAGAAATTGAGGTTGCTGAGGAGGAGAGCAAGAATTATGTGTCTGGACCGCTGAAGTTCGTCATGGATGATCCGGGTCGTCAGGAGATTGGCTCTTTCAATCCGATCACAGATGATGAATGGACGACCATGGCGTACGTTGGCGATACTGCTCGTCTCTGTCAAGCCATTGTAGATGGCGATTTGGATCATGTCCAAGATTGGTGTTCCCAGGAAGGAGTAGATGTAAGCTCCATTATTGCATTCATTTCATCTTGACTTCACCTCCAATTTTTCCACTTTTACATGCAGGCTAACATTCTGTCCCTCAGGTCAATCGTCGAGACTACACCGGCCGCACCCCGCTCCACCTGGCTTGCCTGTCTTCTACCCCTGAGATCGTCCAGTGCTTGATTGACAATGGCGCACGAATGATTGCCAGACTTGTCGATGGCAGGACCGCCTTGCATATCGCAGCCGCTCGTGGCAATGCCACCATGGTCAAAGCACTCATGGATAAGAGTTTGGCGAACGAAGAGGAAGGGGAAGAAAAGCAAGAAGCTCGTCGTGAAGCCAGACGTGCTGAACGTAAAGCCAAAAGCGAAAATAAAGATGACGACGAAAGCGGAGCGGAGGATGATGCACACTCTGAGGCTTCTGAAATTACTCTCGAGAGCGAAGAAGGCTCGGATTCTATGACTATGGGGTCATTTGTTAAAGTTGATAATGAGAAGAAAGAAGAGGTAAGCATTTTATTAGACCTCCTAATTGCCCGTTTCTGGACACTTCTAACATATAAAAATGAAGGAGGACGTTCTCGAAGAGGATTCCGATGAAGATCCGGATATCTATGAGATCGACGTTATAGCATGGGACTACGGCCTTTCGCCGCTTCATCTTTCCATACTCAACGGACACCTGGAGATCATTGAACTTCTTGTATCCGAGTATGGTGCCGACGTGCGCCTACCTGTCAAGCTCGTAGACCCCGGCACCAGCAATGCCCGCGGTGCGATCATGACAATCGTGCTTGCCATGTTCCTCCCGACCGAGAAAGCAAAGCAGGTTGTCAAGCTCCTCCTCGAACTTGGAGCATCATCATCCCAGGGTGACATGAATCGTTTCTCTGTCTTACACTATGTCGTCGCTCAAGATAATAGCGATATTCTGGACGTCTTACTCGCCAACGACGGACCGATTGCCATGAGTGTTCTCAACAACATTGGCTTCATCAATTCCTGGGGTAATAACATTGCTTCGCCGCTCACCACTGCCGTTCAGAGCAAACATGCAGACATGGTGACGAAGTTGCTGAAGCTTGGTGCAAAGCCATCCATCCCCTTTGAGGATTGGATCAAGGCCTATCTGGCCAAGAACTCCTACGCAAAATCACAGAGTGCGGAGTCTAACATGAACACATTTCGAAGCCAGGTTGAGCAGGTACGTCTCATAATGTACCATTTCATTTTGAACATTTAGGAGCCGAGCTCTTGGATCCTGTCTTCGGAGCTTGCTTTCAGAGCTTGGTTTCTCAACTCCTGGACCCTTTATCGAAAGGTATACTAACTTCATTTTAGCCAATCGTCACAGCCGCAGCCCATGAGCTGGGAAAGGCTGTCCAAGAGCTTCTTGAGTATGGCGCTGATCATGATACCCTTGAGAAGACTGCGTATAATCTTCTCCAAAATCACAGCTCTAGCCATTACCAAACTGGAGAGTCTCTGCTGGATATCATCCAGAAGAAGCTCAAAGCTCTGCGTGAATACAAGGAGCCAGAGAAGCATACTGGAAAAGAGCCAGAAATTCTCTTCTCAGAGGAGCATTATACCGAGGGCCTCGAGCAGGGAACTTACCAGTACTGGACCGCCCTGAAAGATTTTCAAGCCAAGAAGCGATCCAACGAGAAGGAGTGGAAGGCCTACAAGAAGAATCTGGCCGCCAAGAGTGAAGATGGTGTTGAAGAAAAGAAAGCAGCTATCGCCAAGCTTATACAAGAGCTTGAAAAGACTGAAAAGTCATTACTCGACGCCGGAGCCAAACCATTCTACGAGATGCATCCCGAAATATCCAAGCCACATCAGAATAATCATTCGTACGACTACAACTACAGGACGCCAGAGCCCAAGCCTTATGAGACGAACCTCACCTTTCGCGTGCCAGATCAGACCGGTATTAAAAAGGACGGATACATCAAGCTTTTTGAGGCTGCGTGGTCAGGAGATTTGGAGGCCGTCAAAGCTATGACATTGTCCCCTTGGGCTTCGGGGGAAGAGGAACTTCCGGCTTTGAAGATCGCTGTTCAAGACGGCAACGGATTCAGTCCATTCTCCATTGCGGTTAAAAGAGGCCATCACGATCTTGCAAAGAAGATCGTTGATATCTGCATTGCTCAGTATCACACGGACGACAATAAAACTCAGAGAGAGCGTTGGAACATGAGAACCTCTGATTCTGATGACGAATCAGATGATGATGATGATCTTCCACCAATCTTTTCCGAGTTGGTCAGCGACAAGTTCACTGTGGACGACTTAGGGGAAGTTTCCAACGTCGTCAAGAGTGATGTTCTACCAATGACTATGATTGAATGGCCTTGTGCGTCGAAAAGATTCCTGGAAGACAAAACACGAGGCTTAGATTTTCAATCCAGCTTGCTTGAGCATGCAGTCTCATCGAACGACATGGAACTCCTGAAGTTTATGGTCGCGCTCGGTACAGAACAGCAAGGCCGTCTCGCTGAGGAACCAGATGACCGAAAATCATACACGATTGATCGCTCCGTGTTCTATTCTGCTATCAAGCTCGGCCGCACCGAAATGTTGGCCGAGATGATCAAGAGTACTGGCGTCGGTATCCCCCTGAACGAACTCATCGAAAAGAGTGGGGTTGAGATCAAGGACAAGCCAAAGTACTACCAAGGCCTCAGTGTTGGCGGAAAGAAGCGCGCAGATTGGGCCCAGGCACCAGGTGGTCACGTCAATGTCGTTGAAGAGAGAATCCCTCCATTGCTACAGGCTGCCCATATGGGTAGTATTGAGTCCGTTGAGTGGCTAATGAGTGATGCTCCAATGCGACGATACAAGGAATTCGCTGAGAAGAACAAGAATGACAAGAGAATCAAGATCTTGGATGAATCTAACAAAGGCTTTGACAACACTATCGGCAAATGGTTGAATACAAGCAGTAAGTTTTTCTCAGATTCCACCATAAGTTTTCGGACGTTGTCTTCCACAATGCTAACTATTTTAGGCGAATTGGCCCTTCACTGTGCTATTCTCTGGTCGCCAGACAAGGAGCAATCCGACACTTACCTTGCTCTTATCAAGCATCTCGTATCTGTTCAGCCGGAAAGCCTCGAGAAGAAATCCTCCCAAGGATGGACCCCACTCGCCCTAGCGGTGTGGCAGCGTCAAGAGGAAGTTGTCTCCTACCTCATTTCTGTCGGAGCCAACCAGCGCTCTCGGGATCGCCTCAATCGCAACATGGTTCATAGCATGGTTGTCTATCGCTCTTACCACGCCAAGAGCGGGACCAAAAAGCTCCAGAGAATGATTGAACTATTCGACAAAGATGCCGTCAAGGAGATGCTTCTCGAACGTTGCAATGAGAGTCCCGGAGCTCTGACCCCGCTGGCATATTGGATGGCCAGAAACAACGGTACCTACAAGAAGTCAGACTTCATTGAAATCCTCGCCAAGTATTCTTCTGGTGAAGAATTGGAGATGATTAATGGAGAAGGCGACTTGCCTTTGCATGTGGTACGTATCTCACTCAACCTTTGCATTTGGATAGAAGAACATGGCTGACAGAAAACAGGCAATCAAACAAGGCATGAGCACCATAACCTCCTACCTCCTCACCCTCAACCCCACCCTCCTCTACCGCGAAAACGCCACCGGCCGCACCCCCCTCGAAATGTCACGCGACATCTACATCGCTTCCTGCGCCTCAAACCCGCCCTCCATCTCCACAAACAACAATACTTACTACCCCGGCCAAAACGACTATAATTCTTTAGTCAACAGAGCCACTAGTACTTTCGTGGAGAAAGAGGATGATGCGCCTGAGGAGAGCAAGAAGCGGACTTGGGAGATTTGTGCGCAGGCTGATGAGGGTGCGAGTGGGGAGATGAGGAAGAGGAGACTTGTGAGCTTGTTTGAGGCGAATGAGGTTGCGAAGAGGGTTGTGGGGAGGAATAGTAGGTATGGGGGACGGCAGAGGGTGGTTAATGGTGGGGTTGTTGATTCGGTGGGTGTTCCTGATGTTGTGAGTGAGTGGATGGGGGGGAATGTTTGATTGCTCGGGGATTGCGATGTGAGGCGGAGGGGGCGGTAAAGTCTGAGGCGATGAAGATGCTACTCGCATGTTTGCTTTCATTTTGCAGGCTTCGTTTCTTTTCACGAAATGGATCATTGTGGAGGGAGAATATTGATGTGGCATTTTCCCTGGCTGGCTCGGGTTGTATTGTGAGGGTTTCTTTTGGGGGTTATAAGTATCTTACGACTTTCACGGCCAAATTTCCTTTGCTCTCAGACGCTCGTTGCATACAATTCTCTAAAAAAAATACACAGCAATAAATTAGCGAATGCCAAGCAGGATTCGCAAGAATTAATTGCTGAAAATGTCCCACAGATTGAAAGAAACGAAAGCAAGTCATGAAAATCAAACCCCACTCCCCCTGAAACTGCCGAAACATACGCCTACACCCCACCAAAACAAAATCAGTCTAAACTCCCCATTACACCACAACCAAGCGCCAAAGCCAAAGCCAATGCAATCCAAATCCCAGATCTAAATCAAATTCGACAACCCCTCACCTCCACCATTTATAACTCTGCACATCCAACCTCGAATACTTCCGACTCCTCCTCAGCCTCCCCCCCAAATGTTCCCTCTCCCTCTCCCTCCTCTTCTCCCCCCTCCTATCCCTGTCCCCATCCTTCCATCCCCTCTTATCAGCAACAAACTTCTCCGTCCTCCAATCCAAGCCATAACCCTCAGGCGCCCACTCCTTCAAATACATACAAAGCGGCAGTCTCTCTCCCCTATCATAAAGTCCTACTTTCTTATGTAAATGCTTATGTGTGGGGTAGAACTCCCGCGAGGAGAGGCCGAGACAGGTTGAGGCGACGGGGTCGAGCGATTCGTGGATCATGAGTTTTAGTTCGGGGGGGAGGGTGGAGAGGTAGGGCTTTTGGGGGTCAGAGGGAGCGGGGTAGTAGCTGGGGATGGGCTCGCGGTGTGTGTGGTGGGGTTTGCGGCCTGAATGATATGGTCGTTGGTGTTTCTTAGGGGAAGAAAAAGATGCTAGTTGGAACTGGGCGCGTAGAGAGAAGGCGTCGGGGGAGTAGGTGTAGTGATGTGGACGACGCATCTTGAAGTTTGCTTGTTGGGATCTCGGTGAAGTGTTTAGGGTGGGGGTTTGATGCGATAGTACGTGTTCTGGCAGTATTGGAGAAGTTTGACGGGGAATGAAGGATCATTGGTCTTTTAAGTATCATATAGATACTGTTATACGAAACTGATCATCTTGGGAGTGTCACTGGGGGGTTGGAGCCAGGAAATGTTGAAGTCATTTGCCTCAGTCCGCACTGCGGTTCGAGACTTCTTTGCTTGTTCGCATGATAATATGAAGCGTAATGTTTTGGAGAGTTATCAGGTGCTACCACACTTTGTTGAAAACGCCTCCTAGAAATGGTGTGGGCGAGCCTCAAATATCGTCACTTTCAATTTAGGGCTGCTTCGCCTCATCAGCACGCTAATGCAGATGATCAAGTCTGTTCCTGATTGAGGATGCAAGGCTCACGAGCGGTTGTCAGTTCCGAAACGGCCCGCGTGATCTGTTCCTGCATCTTAAGGAGGGCTCGTCCGGATGACCTTCCTCGTGACTTCGCGCGTGACGCCTCGTGATCTGAGTTTAGCAACTTTGATGAGGGTCCGACGAATTAGTAAATACAAATTAGAAAAATGTTCGATGTTTAATGTTAGAGGAATTGTTATATGAAACTTTGTGACTCCTATAAGTTTCAAATAGATAACACTTTGCGCTGTGGGCGCAGATGAAGAATGATTTCGACCCATACATTCAAGCGACTGGGATCAGCAACAGTGGCACTTGCCAAACAAAATCGCAATGCTCGATTTTCAACAGAGAGTAGCTCGCCTCATTCAACAATTTGCATCCATTTCCTCTGGTGGTATTCGATTTGTAAATACGACCTTTTTGGACTCAAAAGTTGAAGAGGTTGAGTTCCCTAGCCCCACGCTGATAGAACCAGAAAGCCCTCATTCACGCGAAGATAAAGATATTCCTGGCGCCTAAAAATCACTTGCCTCTCCCAATTCGCTGAAGCGCGTACAAAATCCACCAAGTAAAGAGAGGCCGTTGTGACAGGTCTTGGCGGGTGGTGTAATTCTCTCAATCCAGCGCACGCACCAGTCACAGAGGACTTCGGTCTCTGAACTGGCGCCGGTACTTCTTACAAAGCAATGATGCAAAATCACCTGAAACTTGCATGGTGGGCTGGCTTAAAGCATAGTGGGGGTCATTTACCCCTCTTCTGAGATTCCCTCAACTTTCTTGACGTTTTCACAACTTGATTCTCTCACAGAAGACATCCAGCAAAGACTCAGCTTCGATTTTCAATATGGCATCAGCAAAGTACTCACTTCCGCCTCTCCCTTATGGCTATGATGTAAGATTCTAGCGCAAGATCAGTGATGCTCAAAGCACTAACTCCGTTCACAGGCACTCGAGCCCAGCATCTCCGCTCAAATCATGACACTTCACCACACCAAGCACCACCAAACCTACATCAACAACCTGAACGCAGCTCTCGCCTCCCAAGCAACAGCGACCTCCAAGAACAACATCGTAGCACAGCTGCATCTCCAGAATGCCTTGAACTTCAATGCCGGCGGCCACATCAACCACACACTATTCTGGGAGAATCTCGTCCCAGCTTCATCTCCAAACGCTCAACCGAGCGCTGCGCCCAAACTTACAGCTGCACTGGCATCCCGCTGGGGTTCCCTAGAGAAGTTCCAAGAGAAATTCAACGCTACTCTTCTCGGTCTAAAAGGTAGCGGTTGGGGCTGGCTCGTTCAAGATATCGAGAGTGGAAACTTGGAGCTTACGACGAGTAAAGATCAGGATATTGTCCCCGCTGGCAAGAAGCCGATTCTGGGCGTTGATTTCTGGGAACATGCGTACTATCTGCAGTATTTGAATGATAAGGCATCTTATGCGAAGAATATTTGGAAAGTGGTGAACTGGCAGGTGCTTGAGGAGCGGTATGTGAGCGGTATTGAGGGCGTGTTTGGTCCGCTGGCGGGGTTGAGGAGCAGTATCTGAGGGAACTACCTTGTGGGCTACCTTGATGGCTGGGAGATGAGGGGTACTTTGAGTGGGAAAAGCGTAGATTATGCAGATGGTTTTGAATGAAATTTGGATTCTTCGTATGTGATTGGAGGATGGACCCGAGACTTCGCGGTCGTTCCTCCCTAATGTGCTCGAAGCATCTCAAATTTGCTCGTTCAACATAGCATGCGTTTCACGTGACTATGGCCAGCTTCACTAGAAGCAGTTGCTTTTCAGGCGTCTTCGATCTCTCCTGTTGTGCCTCGAATCTTAAATATGATAATCTCGTTCTTTTGTTCTGCATTAAGTGATGAACTGAGCTGGGAAGAAGACGACCACTCGATATGTCCTTCATTACCGCCATTCATTACCAACAACATTTGCCTTCAATCCAGGAAAGACAAGGCCTGCCAAAAGAGCAAGACTGAGAGCTTCCGTGTCTTTCAAGTCCAAACTTGGACTTACAGTATCACAGTATCACTTGATTCCGGAGCTCTGGGCGGTGAAATAAACAACCGCAATGCACAACAGAGAGCCGCACGAAGTCTAAGATGTCGGATATATTCAAGCATCCTGGTCTACTCGTTTGACAGCTTAACGAATGAAATTCCCATGTTCTCCTTTCGTTGACGGGTGTTTCTTTTGAGCTTTGGAGCTTGTTTGCGGTTCCTGGATCCAAATCACCGATGAGTTTTCCCGATCCAAAAAGCGGCATTGGTTTTCTTGGTGCGGTATAGCCAGAACTCGCAGTGCCGCTTTTGTCTCCTATCGCCTCGAGCATGGCTTGGCCGACGTCAAGCTCCACGCGATGGTCAGCTCTAGACCTCAAGGATACAAACGCGACTCTGTGCCTTGGTCAACCTTGGTAAACATTACTCTGACGACAAACATTTTGTTACGCGAGAAGATCAACATCTTTTTATAACGGTAAGAATATGAGTGTAGGTCTCGAGCTTTTCTCTCAACGTGCTCTTACTTCTTTCTCTCCATCTCTGTCGTTTCAGCCATGTATTCAAAAGCTCTCCTATCTGTTGCCCTTTGCGCAACTGGAGCTCTCTCCCATACTCCCAATTCTTACAATTTTGATCCATTGAGGCATCTGGCTGGTGTTGCGCCTCCGTTCGATCCCCAAGATCCTCCTTTGGACCCTACGCCTCCTCAGGGCTGCAATGTCACTCGAGCAGCGTATCTCGTTCGCCATGCAGCTATTTACGCCAATGACTTCGACTACGAGTCGTATATCGAGGGGTTTGTGGAAAAGCTGTCGAACACGACGGTAGACTGGACGAAAGTCCCGGTTTTGTCGTTCCTTTCGTCTTGGGAGAATCCAATCACAGATGCCGAGCAAGAGATGTTGACAAGATCTGGAAAGCTGGAAGCTACGAAGTTGGGAGTTGATGTTGCACAAAGATATCAGAGCTTGCGGACGCCTGAGAAGATTTGGACTTCGACTGCAGAGAGGACGGTCAAATCTGCAAAGTCATTCTCCGCTGGAGTGGCGGATGATGCTTCGGATATTCAAGTTGTCGAGGTTTATGAGGGCAAGGAGGACGGTGCAAACTCTTTGACTCCGTATAAGAGCTGCCCGGCATACAGCTCGAGTGCCGGCAGCAAGCAATCAAGTGTAAGCCAAAATTACTCAATAATGCCGAGCTCTTTCTGACACATTATAGTCATTCCTCGACATCTACACCAAGCCCGCAATCGCACGCTTCAACACCGCCGCTCCAGCCTTCAACTTCACCGCCAAAGATGTCTACGCCATGTCCCTCCTCTGCGGATACGAGACCGTCATCCGGGGTTCCTCCCCGTTCTGCGATCTCTCCGTCCTCTCCCCCAACGAATGGCTCGGTTTCGAATACACAAATGATATCATGTATCACTACAACACTGGCTATGGCATGCCCGCCAGCGGCGCCATTGGATTCCCATGGGTGAACGCTACGTTCAACACTTTGATGTCTACCCAGAACAACATGTCGAACGCTACTACGGACCAAGATCTATATATCTCCTTCACCCACAGAGAATTACCGCCTACGGTTTTAGTCGCTTTAGATCTGTTCAACAACACCGCTTTCTCGGGCGCGAATAACATCAACGGTACTATGCCAACTGACACCATTAACCACCGCCGGGCCTGGAAATCCAGCAACATCCTCTCATTCCTCACCAACATTGCGATAGAAAAGATGGAATGTAATAGCTTTGGTTACGAAGATGGGACTTATTACCGAGTCCTAGTGAATGATGCGCCGCAGAGCTTGAACGGATGCTCGAATGGACCGGGGGAGAGTTGTAAGGATAGTGATATGAGTGCTTGGCTGGAGACGAGGGCGCAGGTGGTGGGGGAGTATGATGCTGCTTGTCAGCCGGATTATGGGAATAGTACTAATGTGTTGGGGATTTATAGCTCTTGAGGAAAGGGCGGATTTAATGTATATATGAGTAATGACTTTGTAAAATATAATATGGAAATATGGTTTTGACTAGGAGCAGCTCTCAAGTGTCGAGCATGCAAAACGTTGATTAGGTCTAGGTCATTTCTTGTCGGAAGGAAAGTTCCTTCTGAACTTACATTTGCTTCTGTTCCCTGAGAAAGGGATGGGTACAAGAATGCTCTTGCCTTCTTGAATTCCCGACAAAGTCTCCTCTCACTTCAAAGGCCACCGCCCCTTCACCTTCTCAGTCAACCCCGCCCTCTCCACGATTTCATGACTCCTCTTATCCGCTTCCTTCCATACCTCCTCTTCATCCATCGTCTGCAGTTTCCCACCCCTCACAACCTCCTTCCCATCAACAACAACCAACTCCACATCCCTCCCCGTAACCGAATACACCACCGCACTAACCGGCGAAAACCACGGCTGCAAATGACACTTCCTCATATCAACCGCCACAAAATCAGCTTTCTTCCCAACCTCCAAACTCCCAATCTCATCCCCAAGCCCCAGCGCTCGAGCCCCGTTAATCGTAGCCATTTCAAGCACCTGCTCTGCGGATATCAGGGTGGGATTGCAGGTGTTGGCTTTGTGTATTATGGCAGCGAGTTTCATCTCCTGCAGCATATCATTGGTGTTATTACACGGTGCGCCATCGGTTCCTAGACCGACGTTTACGCCTGCTTCTAGTAGTTCTGGTAGCCTGCAAATTCCGGAGGCGAGTTTGGCGTTTGAGGTTGGGCAATGGGCGACGTGTGTTCCTGTTTCGGCGAGTTTGGCGATATCGGAATCGTCGAGATGGACCATGTGTACGAGGACTGTGTTGAGGCCGAGGAGGCCTACGGACTGACAGTAGGACATTGGGGTGTGGGATTGTGAGGAGAAGAATGCTCGGTCGGCTTTTACTTCGGCGCAGTGCATTGTGATTGGGATGCCTCTCTCTTTTGAGATGTTTGTCATTTCTTTGTAGAGGGTGTCGGATACACTATCAGAATGTCAGTCAAATACTTTGAAAATTACTTGGGAGACTTACCCTCCAGGAGTTCTGGCACCGAACCAAACTCTGATTCTATCATTGGCTGCTTTATCCCATTTCTCCCACATCTTAATGGCACCCAGCAGCGACATCTCCCTATCCTCAACAAGGCCAGGATGCATAGCCCAAGCAGAATCCTTAGCATACGTCCCAATATCCATGACGATTTTCCCCAAACAGCCTCTGATCCCGCTCTCCTCGACAGCCTTACAGAGACCATCGAATCCATACCGATCAGCGAACTATAAACGTTCAGTACAAGCTGGGAGATTTAAAGTAGGGAAAGGGGAATGGGGAGCTCACCATACTTTCCAAAAAACAAGTCGTCCCACTCATCAACATCTCAGCAATACTAATCCTTGCAGCCGCATACCCATCCTCCTTCGTGAAATTCCCCTGCAGAACCCATATCCGTTCGCAGAGCCAAGAGACGAGTTCTAGGTCGTCTGCTGCTCCTATTCGCCGTTGCTTTATCAGTCTCATCCCATTCCAGTTATATCAATTTTTCTTAAAAAAAAGGGAGAGAGGAAATCTTACCTCTGAGTAAAGTTTGAGCGGTATGAACGTGCGTACTAATTAAGCCGGGGATTACAATCCTGCCTTCTAGATTGACGACCTCTTCGTCCTTATATTTCAACAACAAATCATCAGATTTGCCGATGTCAGCAATTTTAGTGTCTTTAACGAGGAGAGCGCCGTCGAGGATGATGTCGCGGGTGGGGTTCACTGTTATGATTGTCGCGTGGGTGTAGAGCATTTTGTGGATGGCTGTATTCAGTATGGAAGTTGAAGTTTAGTGGGAGATCTGGTTAGTGCTTTGAAGGGATTCATTTGTAGGATTTATATTCTATATTTCGTCTTTATCGGATAGAGATAGATATACTGTAGGCAAACGCCACGGCCCGCGCGCGGACTGTTATCATTGCGGCGACGGCGGGGTCCGGTGCTTCAGTTGGGGCTGCATATCCCCATATTGCGGGAGCGCCCGTGATTGGAGACCCTGGTGACAGCGGGCCAATATGCGGGAAGCTTTTAATCGGTGCGGCTTAGAAAAAGTAAGGAGCTTTTTTGGGGAGGGGCGTGGGGTTCGTAGGTGGGGGAATTACCCCGCGATTGGATGTAGGATAACGTAGGTGCATTTAAGCCCTCTCTACTCGATAATTAGAAAACGGACTTCAAATTAATGATTGATCCAGTAATTAGGTAGGTATTTGAGTATGAGGCTTTATATTGATTGCAGTGCTTGCAATAGAGAAATTCGTATAAGTATCAGTTACCCCGCATTCAGAAGAAGGTTGACCCTACCAGGTGCTACCGTACTGTAATACCAACTGGTAAGCGAGCTCTGAATGCCTTCGATCTTGGGGAAAGTACCTGAGGCATACTGACAATTCAAACATTACTCCGCCTCGGCCAAGATTATCGATCCCTCCGAAGTGGAGAGCGAAGGATGGAAGTTCGTTCTTGGCTTACACTACAACAGATACTATAGAAAGTCACGAGCAATCCATCTTCTTACAAATCAGCCTACTCCAAAAACCTATAAAGCCTCCTCCTCAATCTAGAACCCTTCTTCTCAACTTCCATCTGTCATCTATTCAAATATCTCCAAACTCCCTTAGAAAGTCATATCAGTACTCACTTGTCTTCTACTCTATCTCAAAATGTCTAACCTCAAATCCTACGACTACCCAGGAATCGGCGAATGGGCCCGCAAAAACATGTCCTACACCCAAGCCATCCGAGTAGGCAACCGAATCCATTGTTCAGGTCAAGGTAAACCCCCACATCAACCTTCCAAATCCGTATTTCTACCCAAACCAAACTAACATATCCAGGCGGTTGGGAACCCTCCAACCCCAACCCCGACTTCGCCAACCTAATCGTACCAACCCTCCCCGAAGAAATTGACCAGGCATTCGCAAACTGCTCTCACAACCTGAAATTCGCAGGCGGGAAGGGGTGGGAACAGGTATACAAGGTGGTGACGTATAGCACTGACATCCAGAGTCAGCATGAGCATATTGTGCGGAATTTGAGGAAGTGGATGCCTGGGCACGCGGCGATTTGGACGGAGTTGGGGGTTAAGGAATTAGGGGGTGGGGAGCAGATGCATTTTGAGATTGATGTTGAGGCTTATGATCCGGAGGGTGCGGCTATTGCTGCTGATCAGGGGAAGGAGTAGAGAGGGGGGAGTGGCCTGGGGGGAGGCTGGCTGGGTGGAAATTTGGAAATGGCAGTCGAGGGGATCGGGATTCGCGCTCTGAAAATGATTCCAAATCTCGGATCGTGATCCACTATTCTTATGCGGAATATCTGCATTCTGGGTCAAGTAAGCTTACTGTATCATACGCTGAGCCAAAATCCATATATGACGAAGACTATTTCCTGCTATTTGATTCCATTGTCGGTGTCTTATGAAATGTACCCGGAATAGAATGTTTCCTCCGATCAGTTCTGGCAGCTTCGGAATCCTGATGCTAGCGCTGCTATCGGTTCGACAAAATGGATTGAACTTGCATTCACAAATGGAAATCCAAGTGATTGGTATACAAGAGTCTCTGTACCAAGGGATAGGCTTGTTGATGGGCTGTCTAAAGATAGGGATAGGGCCGTGGTGATGAGGATGCTCTCCTTGCAAACCCGCGTTGCCATATTGGTAATTCTGTCTGCTATGCTGCTCCCTTATTTGCTGCTAGTTGTGTCAGGACCTTCACCCTGGATTTGATCCCGACCTCGAGAGGTACCGTGACCTTCAGATCCTGCTGCACAGCCAATCATCGATCACAATTTCGATGCGGCTGAGGCCGATCGATATCGAATCCGTACTGGCGTTAGGATGACGATGAGGATGATGAACTCGCCGGCTAGTAAAAAAGTGAGTACCGGGGAACAAATCACTGATGGCCAGAAGTCGCGCTTGGAGACATCTGTTGAAGAGATCGACGCAGGGTTTTGCGTAACAGGAAGGCAAGTGATCTGTTCTAGAATCTGGAAACAAAGCTAATGCATATGGTAGCACTCTTCAACACCCTCTGGCACGGCAGCCACACGAAATGTTGTCGACACGAACTTGCGAGTGAAAAGGATCTCAAGACTTCGATTGGTATATGCGAGCATCGTACCAACTCCGACGAGTACTTCGATTCAAGCGTGTATCTATGCATTTGGGGAGCCATCAGCCGATGTTCTCGAAGGACTCAAACGGGTTTCTGCCCAGTAACCACATAAACGCTGCCAGAAATATACGCCTTTCCCTCTTCCACCGCTTGTGTAATTTCCCCCAAAACTCTGTCTGCTCTCTCCTGTGACCAGCCATCGGCTTTTAAGCCAAGCAGAAGAGCGCAAAATGTTTTCAGCACCCCAAAACTCATCTTGCTATATCTCGTTCTCAACTTTTCCGTCTTGGAAGTATTCCACAATTCCTCCGACACGTGTTGCAAGCCGTTCTCTTGACACATATCTCCTAGCCTCGCTGTACCCATGAAATCTCGATTGAGAAGTTCTTCGAACCATACTGAAGCATCTGTGAACTCCTTCCAAGTCCGGTGGTTCACCCCAGGAACAAGGCTGCAATATGACCCGCAGATCAACCCACTGGAGGCATCATAATCAACCCATTGGATCCATCCACCAGGTTTCAACAATGATATAGCATTTTTCAAAGCAATTTCCCATTGTCCCTTAGCCATAAGGCTTATCAGTATGCGGCAAGATACCACATCGTAGGTGCCCTGTACGGAACTTGGAAACTCATCGAAGATAGATTGTGCTTGTGTACGAAGAGTGACATTCGAGGGAAGAGAGGCGGCAGAGGGGTATTGATCGGATGAGATATCATATCCTATGAGTGTGGAGGTTGGTAGTGTAGCGGCCAATTCGATAAGCCAGATGCCAGTCCCTGTTCCCACATCGGCTATTTTCGCATTGGGCGGGAGTGAGGCAGCGATTCGAGGGTGGAGGAGGTACGATAGCGTTTCCGTGAGGATAGAATGTTGTTCGTTGAGCCTAGATGTAGTCAGTAATAGAATGATCTGAGAATGGGGTAAGGGCTTGCCTCTGAGTTTCTGCGGTATTGCGGCCCATAAAGTACTCGTCCGTGGATGGTGTAGTTGCCATTTGATTTATTCAAAATACAATATAGAGGAATGAATTTGGAATGAAGGAAAGGAATAACAAGACCTACACTTAACGTTCGACTTACCACATGCATGTAAATATAGAGGAGTAATCGGGGCTCGGCGGTGGTGGGGTGCGGCGCACACGCAAGCCCGGTTCGAATACAGCATCTGCTCCGAGCCTGGAGTTCATAGCTTACATACCTAGATAAGAATATTGGCTCCCTTGCTTAGCTACAGGCAAGCCTATTGGGAAAGTAATTCGAATTGATTTCCATCTGGTTGGACTGCATAGAGTCGCGCGAGTCGTACCCCGCACCTCCTTGAGCCTCTGCACCGCGCAAAAAGTTGTTGATATGCAGCTTAGACCATAAAGCGATTGAGACAAAACATCGTTTCTCATGTTCAGCGGAAGTTGAAGTTTTTAGAAAGTGTGAAAGGGTGAAGCTGAGGAGCAACTTCCGTTGTTGAAAGAAGGTTGTTTGACTTCGACTGTCCAGCGAATCAAGCAGTCATCCGAGGAAGGGAGGGGACGCGACTTCACCCCACCGAGTCGATCCGTATAATCCATACAACGACAACGACAACAACAACACATGAAACAACATCAGACTCCAACAAAATGATGAGTGTTCGAGCTTTGCGGCTCTGCAGAGCTCGGGGTCTGCTACCTGGATTAGCAAGACGCTCTTTTGCTTCAGAAGCCAGCCCATCTATCCCCCCGAGCAGCAAAACTACCCCTCCCCCACAAGAAAATACCGCCAGCGAAACAGAAGAGGCACTCAAGGTCATTCGGCACGCCTCGTCTCAGAACAATTTTCGAAAGAAGGGGCAACGAATCAAGCCCGATGGAAATGCTGCGAGTCCAAAGACAAGAAAGAAGAAGAGCCCGCAGGATTCCCAAGCATCTCCACCCCAGGAACCTTCAAACGTGCATTGGGCTTTAACGGATATCTATGAGGTCGGTGGGACGATTCCCCGCGGAACAGACAGGTTTGATCAGTTTAATGATCGAGGAATGCCTTTGTGGGGAGAATGGGGTATCCCGCTGAAACTCCGGACTTTCGGGGGGCCTCATACAATGATCATGTAAGGTTCTTTTCTTCTCAGTCATTGATTGAATACTGATAGCTATTGTAGTCCAAGTCTCTGGTTGAGGTAGAAACTTCATCACAGGTACCGTGCACGTGACTGAGCTCTTCCAGGGACAATTGTCGATGCACAAAGTGCGTGAATCAGGATACGATGCAGAGAGCATTCGATACATTTGCTGTAAGTGTTATACTGAGGATATCACTTGCATGATCTCTGACCATGTGTAGATACCGCAGGACATCATGCCTCGTGAAGTGGTTACAGAAAAAGAAGGATTGAGCATTATATGTAAGTTTCTGTTTTAGCGCTACTTGATCAAAGCTGACTCCTTTAGGGGGTAACGGTTCTCATGCGAGCTTGTATCCTTGGGACTGGATTGTTAAACATAGAAATAAGCTCAGTGCCAGTGTCGTACTTGACAAGGAAAACGCTCCCATCCCAGAGGCCGAACCAGAACCGTATGTTGAAGGAATAATGAGACTATCATTTTGCTAACCAAAATAGCCCTATTTTCTGGGGAGCTGAAATAGCAGAGAATCCGCCCTCTGTTCATTACGATGAAATTATGGCCGATGATAAAGGAGTTGCTGCATGGACAACAAAGATTGTAAGATCTTGCTCCATCGAAAATTCTCTGCTAACCCCCAAAGCGCCAATATGGATTTTGCTACGTAGACGGCTGTCCGATCGACCCTAAGAAGACAGAAGAGCTCCTCGAGCGCATCGCCTTCATCCGCGTAACCCATTACGGTAGACCCCCTATTCTCGTTCATCACGCCAGGCTTCTGATCTCACTTCTCTCCATGCGTCTCTACCTCTGCCTGTCCCTCCCCTCACAGCGTACACTGACAAGTATATCTAGGCGGTTTCTACGACTTCACCTCCGACCTAACGATGAAAGACACAGCCTACACAACCCTCGCCCTCCCCGCCCACACCGACACAACCTACTTCACCGACCCTGCCGGCCTGCAAATGTTCCACCTCCTCTCGCACACTTCCGGCACCGGCGGTTCCTCTCTCTTGGTCGACGGATTCCACGCCGCCTCCATTCTAGCCACCGAATGTCCCTCCTCGCTCGAGACCCTCAGATGTACAACTATCCCCTGGCATGCCTCTGGCAACGAAGGTATAACCATCACTCCTAGCAAGAAGTTCCCCGTCTTGAATTATAAAAGTCATCAAGATCGTAAAGTACGGGACCTGTTTCAGGTTAGGTGGAATAATGATGATAGGGGTGTAGTAGCGCAGTTGCGAGCGGATCGGTGGTATAATGCTGCGCGGAAATGGGATGAAATTTTGAAGCGGAAGGAGATGGAGTACTGGACACAGCTTGAGCCTGGAAGGCCGGTGATTTTTGATAATTGGAGGGTGTTGCATGGGAGGAGTGCGTTTAGTGGGAAGAGGAGGATGTGTGGTGGTTATAGTAAGTTTTCCTCCTTCGGGTTGGGAGGTGTGCTGACAAGGTGATAGTTAATCATGATGATTATATTTCGAGGTGGAGGAATACGAATTTCGGGAGGGAAGAGGCGTTGAGGCAGATTTTGTAAGGACCATTGATGTCCGGGAACGGGTGAAGAAAGGGAAATTAAAATGCTAAATATAGCGTTACGTTTCAAATATATATATCCGACAATTATGGTACTTTTGAACTTCTCGTGACAGTCTAGTTGCCTAGCTACAATTTCACCGTCTTCTCACTCTTAGCACTCTCCCTTGCTGCTTCAATGATTCTCAATACATCTCTCGCCTGGCTCGCCTTGACCGGTACAGCAGCCTCCCCGCCTCCTTCAACAGCCTTCGCAAACTCACTGTAGAGAGTAGCATATGTCAAAGGCTCAACATTCTTCAGCACACTCTCCTTCGGCTTGCCATCTTCAAGCACCACGAGTGAGCCCGAGCTCTCATCGCTCTCAATTCCAAAGCCCCCATCCCCAGGTTTCAATCCAGCCTTCAGCTGATCCTCCTGCACATCCAAGTGAAATTTCTTGAAACTCCCCTTCGTGCCTCTCACCCAATATCGCAATTGCTTACTCTCCACACACATCACGCCCGCCTTAACCGTAACCAATGGTCCTCCATTCCCATATCTAAGCAACACAATAATACTATCCGGCTCCTCTGCCCCATCATTCCTCTGATTCTGAAACACAGCAGTGACCGATTCCGGCATCCCGAATAAAACGTACGCCTGATCAATCAAATGCGTGCCCAGATCATAGATCACGCCTCCTGCTTGCGCCATACCTAGTGTTCCCTTCCACGTCTCCGGTTTCACGGGCTTATAGCGATCGAAATGTGTTTCGAATTCCACGAATCGGCCAATTGTGCCTTCTTCTTGTAGTTTCTTGACGGTGAGGAAATCGGAATCCCATCGTCGGTTTTGGTATACGCAGATTAGTTTCCCGGTTTTGGTGGAGATGTCTACTAGCTGTTGGGCTTCCGTAGATGTAGGAACGAAGGGCTTCTCGACTAGGACGTGTTTTCCGGCTTCTAGAGCGGCTTTTGTGAAGGCGAAATGGGTGTCGGGGGTTGTGGTTATGATGATGATGTCGAGGGAGGGGTCTGCGATCAGTTCGTTGGCTGAGTGGTAGATTTTGGCGGATGGGTGGTCTTTGGCGGCGTCGTCGGCGGGTTTGGGGGTTCGTTGGACGATGGAGTGGAGGGTGAAGGCGGGGGTGACGAGGATGAGGGGGATGTGGAAGACTTTGGCGGACATGCTGGTATCATTGTTAGCTTTTGATATTGGATTGGAGGGAAAGGAGGAGGTACCCATAGCCTATCACGCCGACGTTGAAGGTTTTTCCTGCCATTGTTGATGGGTTTTGCTTGCTTGTAGTTTGTGAGGAGGTGAAGAGAGATGGTACTGAAGAAGGAGAGAAGGAAAGAAGAGGAGACAGAGGAAGACAGGAAGGAGAAACCCTATATTCTTCTGTTGAATACGGCCTTACTAATCTGTTGAACTTCAGTGACGATGGTGGGGCGTCAAGGTGGGATGCCGTTTGGCTGATGGAGAATTTTCGGTCGGGTTGACTTTCCCTCCACGGGAGGAGCCGTGGACGCCAGAATGGACGAAATATTGTCCATTTGTGGTTATTTTGTGCGCAGTGAGTATGTGCAATTGGGTCCTGGGCCAGTGCCAGTGGTCGGCAATATCTTGAAGCTATTCGCAACGATTGCAACACAGTCTGAGTCTGAGATCGACTCAACATGGGATTAGTCTCGTTAATGTAACAAGAGCGGGGTGTGTCTGCATAGACGCCAAGACCTCCACTACTGAGCCAAATCCAGCACCAGCCTAGTTACTTCTTGCTCTCTCTTACACCGCTTGCCTCTTTTTCCTATCAGATATTCAAATGCAAATTACACTTTCCTTGGCTCACATGTTCGTCTTCGGTACTTGAACACCTCGGGATGCTCGGTAAGTTAGCCCTATTGCTGTACAGCTCCACAGGTCACGTAAAGAAAGCAACGCACAGATGAGCAAAAACGACCCGCCAGCATGGAGAACCCTGCGTCGATCGAGAGATTCTACCAGCTCTTCCTTGCCAATATCCTTAGATTCTCAAGTCCTTAGCCATAGTAGCTTTAGTGAGTTAGTACACGTCCAGGCATTGAAACCAATCTCTTTTTCACTGATCAGAAGAACTCGAATCCATGCACAAATATGCAGCGCCAGGGCTATGGAAGTACCAAAGAATTGCTCATTGCAACCCCCGCACGACAATCTTACGTGTTGAAGAATCCTAGGATGATTCAAATTTGTTTGCATTTGTTTAGACTGCCCTCTTCGCCTGAATCTGGGGCATGCGGTCCAAGCCTGTTAGCTGGCAAACCTCGAGTCATGCCGTACGCTATGCACCAGAGGCGAGTCGAGTAGTGGCAACTTGGTGAACTAGACCAAGGCACTAAAACTGCACATTTCCTTCCATACATTGTTCTACGCCATCCGCTGTGGCTGCAGCTGCAAGTGCGGGACTAAGTCTCCGAGTTCCAAACTTCAAGACAACACGTTGTTCCATGAATCCTTTTTCTTTCAAGTCTAAGATTCTGTTAAGTATCTGTGAAACACCATTCGATATACTTTTGGCTAGTTTATGTCGGGGCGCGAATAATGGGCCCCCAAGAGTGACCTACATTCCGATGATCCCACATTCCGGTCATGGCGGGCGAGCACCCACAGCAAGGTACCCTATACTTTTAGTGGCATCAGTAAACTTCCACTTTAACGCTTTCATCTACCGGAGCCAGTTCTAACGGTCAAGCATTCCCTATATAACAACTTCCCAAGATCCCTCCCCCAGATCGGCCCCCGTTTGTTGCTCCAATGTCGAAGCTCCCAACGCAATCTACGTGGGGGGTTTCTAACATCAGGGCGTGATGGTATTGTATCATCTTCTTGTATATGCCTTCATAACAACGATAGTGGGTGCGGCAAATATCAACCTCACCGAAATACTTGCGGAGCTCCCGCCATGTTCAGTAAGTGATCTTAAAACTCGTTCACGTGATTGCAAGCTGACAAGAGCAGCTCCCTTGTATCATCGCTGGGTTCAGCTCCTCGCCAGATTCTCTCTCAGATCCACGGTTAACGTGCGCGAACACGGCCTTACAGCTTTCACTCTCGACCTGTATTCAAAGTAAATGCGATTACATTGAACAAGCGCGTATGTTGTCTGCGAAATCGGGATCTTTGGATGTGATACTGAATCAAACAGATGTTGCTGTTGTCAATCACAAGCTATGTGAGGGAGTACGCTTCGAGAGTCGAAGTTGGTCGTTGAACATCGTCGGGCTGGTATGCGTCCCTGTTGCAATTATCGCCGTTGCCCTCCGATGCTATGCACGAATCGCTGTAGCTCGACAATTTGGGTGGGACGACTTCACAATTGTCCTCGCCGCAGTATTCCTGACGGTGCTCATGGTGCTAGACCTCTATAGTAAGTCAATTGTGCTTCATTGAAAGATAGACTGACGATCATTAGATTCCTTGGTCAATGGGTTTGGACGGCACTTTTGGAATATTGATCCGCTCAGACTCACAGAGCTACTAAAGGTATTCGGCATAAACACCAATTACAAGGTGCCTCAAATATTGAACGTGTTGTAGATATTTTTTGTGGTAGAGGTATTCTACCTCACGGTCATCACTCTTGTCAAGATTTCGATTCTACTATTCTATGTAAGTTTCAAGGCCCACCAGGCCCTTCTCGTAAGTCTGAGGACGGGTCTAACCGTTTGCAAGCTACGTGTTTTCCCAGGAACCAAGTTCAGGATAGCAAATATCACGACTATGGCAGCTGTTGTTTTGTCAAGTCTAGCGATTTTCTTTGCTATCATTTTTCAATGTATCCCTGTTGGTGAGAATCCTATCTCTGTCACCTCATTTCCACTAACTGATAATTTTACCAGCGGGGGCATGGGACAAAACCATCCCATCCAAATGTGTTAATCTCAACAAGCTTGCCTACGCAATGAGCGGCATCGGGATTGTACTCGATATAATCATTCTCATCTTACCGATTCCAGATTGTGTTATGTTGCGGATGAATAAGAGGAAGAAACTCAATGTATTGTTCATGTTCGGCCTGGGTAGCATGTGAGTTCTAGCAAAGCCCGGACTCGATTTTATGCTGATAGCTGTGCAGTGCATGCATTACAAGCATGGTTCGACTCAAGTATATCGTAGACTTTGGAAATAGCTATGATCAAGCCTGCAAGTCTCTCCTCCAACTCTCCAAGAATCGCCGATTCCGAAATTCGAATCAGTGCTGACTGTGCTATAGTCGACAACGTAATGCCGGCAATCTGGTCCTTCATCGAAATCTGCGTTGCAACAATCTGTGCCTGCCTTCCCGCCATGCGTTTGCTCCTCTCTCGCTGGATGCCCTCTATCTTCGATATCCACACTCCCAACACGCCCTCCATCTCCAATCCCAACCCCTCCAAATCAACATCCCATCCAGCCTCAGCTTCCCATCCACACCACACGGCGGATACCCGCACTTCCTACGCCACTTATACCTCCTACAACAAGCGCGTCATCAAACACCCGGACGACGAATTCCTCGATAATCTTGATCACCCGACTTCTTCGACTATGGAGATGAAGGCTTGGATTAATGATTCGACAATTGATGAGGTGGGGAATGGTGCGGGGCAAGAGGATAATAGCACGATTGGGAATCTTAGTAATGGGAGTAACACTTCTTTGTCTGCGCTGCAAAGGCCCAGGACTGTTGAATGAAGAATATATGAGGATTTTTGGGATTGAGATTGCGCTGTTTGATGAATTATGCCCGGGATATGGGGCATGGAGACAGGTACTCCTGCTACGAAAGTTTATGACTTTAGATGAGAGGAGGAGGAGGAATGCGTCAGAGCGGCAGCTTTGGAGGCACTGATAGACGATATGAGGTAGATGTGAAGAAGCCGCAAGGCAAATACGGCCCAACGGTATTGGAATCTCGTGTTCACAGATTCAATTTTCTCAACCGTCGCGTCTTTCCGTACCCTGATTGTCGACTCGGTGTTTCGTTTTCACGCTTTCCCTGACACCACATTTCCCCCCTTCTCTCAAGGCGCCCACACACCGACATCTAAATCACAAGCATAGGAATCCAAGCAAATCGACCAAACCGCTCTATGAGACAGGGTAAAGAGGCTATCGTACAAGTTTGTGGAGTTTTGGGGCTGCTCATGGGTGCATGCATACAGCTCTCATCTCTTGGTGAATTGAAAGTGGAAGGTCGAGCTATGATTCTCTTGAATTGTTATATGCTTAGTTCAAGAGTCTGGTACTAGAGCTTAGACGTTCTCTCGCCTCCAGTTGAACCAAGTTCAACGATCATGCTCCAACAATCATCCAAACTCGCCTCGCGTGGCCTACCACCTGTCCAAATCTTATTGCCACCTGAGATGTCGACGATGAACCATGGCTCATCAAGCCTTGATTGGGATAACCAGCGTTCCATCGGATCCGTGTACTTCTGATTCTGGTGATGGAAGTCTTTCCGTCCGACGTTAGCTTACAATAGGTAAGGAAGGGGTACTTGTTGGCATACTTGGGGAAGACTTTTGTGTGACTCTTTTAGAAAACAGTCTCTGTACATGTCCTTGCGGCTGAGAATTCAGTCGTGTCTGTGACTCTTGAACAGAGCTACCGAGTTTGCCCGATGGCTCTGCGGTGAGGTTCTGACCCGCCGCGCTCCGATGTGTGGAACTACCCATGGCCGTTTAACAATCAAGATACTAGATACTAGGTATGAGACGTTGATTGGGTATTCAAATGAGGGATGTGGACCATGCCCTTAGATTTGGATCGACTGTCCTGGAGTTCTCTCGTCTTGTGTTCTGAGCATGTTGGACTGACCACATGTATACATATATATGCACTTGCACTTATATACGTATGATCTTGTCTCAGCTCATCCTATTTTATGAAAGTGTTTCGCGTCGACCCGTCCTTTCAGGGCCAATTTTTATATTGGAGGTGAAAAGGGCAGACCGAGCAAACTGAAAGAAATTAGCATACAACCCACGCAAGGCATTCAGAATCTCAAGGGGCACCACTCAAGAAATTGGCCCTCTTCGCCCTGCTCACAAATGATTTCAAGAACTGAACGGAGGGCCAATTTTTTGAACCAATGAAATGAGGTCTTTATCATTTGGTGTGGCGTCGCGGGGGCAGCGAATGAGAGAATTGGCCCCGCGCTTAGTCACACGTCTTCCGGACGACCTCAGAACGCGTTTTAAACCCTCTCCGTCTTATCATCAGTTTTTGCGACACGGAATCATTTCCCTTTGCGGGGCACGGTACAGTGCCTCCCTCGGGTCACCACGATCACCATCGACACAACTGTTCAGTGAAAAAAGACAAGAGAGTGCTGCAGCGCCGGGCTACGTCTCGGCGCTCCCAGCATTCAAGAGAGCCACGATGATCATTACTTAGGAAAAGATGAGTCTGGCTTCCTCGAAGACATTGAATGGCATCTTCAAATAGGTTGCTACCCTAACTCTGCCCTCTTAGATGGCCAGGATAGGACGTCCGAAGTGTGTGATGGTTTGCGCGAGCAAGTTTCTAATTTGCAGTCGTCATGTGTCACCGAGAGCGACGTTAGCCCTGGTCTCGAGGAGGTCTTTAGTCCACCTCCAGATCTGTCATCTCCTGCTATTATATCATATTCTCCCTTTGCATCTTCAATTACTGGTCTCGAAACCTCTAGAGACGACCCACAACTCCCAATCAAGTTATCGACAACCCCATCATCTACTACCGAATCTTATTCTGGCACCTCCCAAGAATCTTTGCAGCTTGATCCCAAATTGGTGGCTACTGGGCAAGCATCAAACCTGGCTCGATCAATAGCAAAGGCTTGCGGACATTGCCGGGAGTATTTCAATGGCTCTGAACAACTTTTGTAAGTCTCATCTTAGCATTATATGCAGTGCTGGTCTATTAATCACTTGAAACGATTAGGGATCACCTAGAAACCATCCATCCGCAGATCCCCAATTCTTGTGGTCGCAACGACTGCTTCAAGTCCAAGTCCAAAGATCGAAGAACTCTGCTGCGACATCTGGAATCTTCCAAGGCGCATCGGAGTTCCGAAACTTGCGTCTTTCGCTGTTGCTGTGGAACGGTGTTCTTACGAAAAGACAAGTTCAGAGACCATTTTAGGAAATTCTCATGCCCCAAGAAAGTTCCATTCAAGTGTTCGTGCGACAACGTCGATATCTCTAAAGCAGCTTTCGAAGCTCACTTTCAAGGCTGTGGTCGACGTCGGAGAGGAAGGCCGCGCAAAGGAAAATATGATGCAATAAGGAAAGGACAGTCCCTGTAGGAGTTCTTGCGTAGCCGTAGTTGGCATGCTTGTCAGGTCATGCGACGTTTGCGTCTGTCATAGATCAGCGTCGTTTGAGATACCTGGTGAGTCTCTGCCCTACGGGCGTGCGAGACGGACGCCAATGTCGGAGTGCCTGAAGGAGCATTTTTTTGCTGGAGGAAGGTAGATGAGTTGGTTACTTTGTTGAATGATCGCGTTGGAGGAGGAATTCGGAATTGACTTCGCTAGAGCCGTTAGGCCAGAGCAACACCGCGCCGAAACCTCGTTTTTCAAGTCCTGGGGCAAACTTTTGCTCGCACAGGATAATCCGATTTTGTTTTTGTAGAAAACTAGGTATGGAGCGTGGTTGGATACTTTCAGACTACAAAGGCTATACCTTGTGATGGCCGGTAAATCCTTTATGCCCAAAAGGATCGATTTCAGACTGAATCTGACTTGGATGTCGTCTGACCACAAACAATTGAGACGGCAATCTGCAGTCACTTCACCGGCTTCATAGTCAATAGTTTTGCAAGGCAGTCTTAACGTAGCCTGCTGACAATCGACGTAGTTCTGAGTTTTGGAGCCTATACATGTAGTGGAGTTTGCACGTTTGATCGAGATGGAATATGAATTAAATTCAACCTGTTGGACCAGTCCTGATTATAGCATGTTCCGCTATATTCGCGCCCCTATAACATGGGTTTTGACTTCACCTGGAAGAACTCATGCTCTCATGTTACTGGTTACACCGAGTGCGCGATAACCTTAAGCGATTGGATCTGGAAATTGGCCCCTCAGGGTAATATGGCGAATCAAGACTGTAGATAGGTTTGGGACCTGCAACCCCGCTCCGGATCGCACTGCGAGATCTTAATACGATCATCCGCCATGATCAATTAATCTGCCCGAACTCGTTCATTATCAATGAATTTAGAAAAACCACTCCTCTTGAGAAGCTTCTGACGACGCGAGAAATATGGATGGAACGGCGGATGCCAGCCTCGTTGGCGCCAGTCTAAATGGTCAATTCAAGATTGACAATCTGCTGCGACACGACAGCCACGCGGATGTATATTCTGTCAAATCTGTCAGCTCCGACACAGCTTGCCACGAAGCCCGAGCTTATTGTTTAGAGGACATCCCGAAGAAGTTAAGGCAGTATCGGTTGCGGAATATCAAGCGGCTGTCAAGTCGAATTGTATTGGAGACTCAGTTGCACGGCAGGGTCGTCGTGGTTTACCGGATAGGTGGCACCAACAACCGTGATGCAAAAAATGCCATAATCCAGCAACCTTCAGCCTTAGATATTAAACCATGTAGGGATTCGAAGGACGTAAAAGTCCAACAAACTCCTCACCAACGCGAGACAAAGAGACTTCGGCAACTTGAGCGGCGCAAGTCGAAGCGACGAAAAGAACCACAGTCAAAAGCGAACGAGAATGTATTTTCAGAGGAAGAAAAAAAGCCAGCAGCATTCACGGGGCTAAATGATGAGAGATCATGCCGTGATCTGTCAGCCCCCAAGTCAACTGATCAGCCACTTCGTGAGGAAATCCAGCCGGGGTCTAGGTACCAAATAGCCTTGAAGGAGATCGCTGCTAAATTAGGCCTTGATTTGGAGATGGATGATGAAGTGGAAGAATTTATAAAGATTCTACATCAGGAGTTAATGCGTCGTCCGCTGCAGAGAACGACAAAATCGGAATTGGTGACCGTTGTAGAGGATCCTCAGATATCAATACCGGAAACGCCACCTCAGATTCTAGAAGCAGCAAGTCGTACTATTCGCCGCCCAGTGTCGGCTCTGAATCAGGACGAGTTGCTAGCTGGCATCTGTGGTGGTGCAGCAGGCTATGTACGAGGGTTTTCAGTCCACCCGCCTACAAGAATTCCAAAATTATCCAACTCTCTCCTGCATCTATCAAAACTTCCATCGCGCAGTAACGTAAATAAGCTCAAGTCAGGTATGTAAAAGAACCTTTGGTGGTCATTTTCAAAAAAGCTTACACATGTAACTATTAGCAAGCGCTCATGAAGCAGATATTGACCTCGACTCGAGCGCCCGGACACTCAATCCAAGAGTGATGCGGACCGGAGCAAGGCGATCTGATAGATTCGATAGAAAAAGGCAACGAGGTTAAGATGATGAGTAATAGACCTGCTTTGGGCAACAAAGAGCAGTTCAAATCCGTCTTCAAAGTAAAATTTCAACTCAGAGACAACGGAAATGTTGCAGCCGAGGGTTCTGTTAGCATATCCCAGCATGTGGGCTTTGGGTCTTTGACCTCCGATAAAAGGCGAAATACAAAGATGAACATGTAACATTAGTTAGAAATATCACCTCCACACTGGTAGGTTGAGTTTTGCCATTTGGCAATTATCGAGGCACATTTGGGGAAAGCCACCGACCGTTTTCAAGCTGGCGACCTAGGAGAGATATTTTCAAGGAATCTTTTGCGAAACCTCCCTGAGTTCAGCCGCGGAGATCCAAACCCGCAAAATGCCAAGGAGCCAAGGGCCAGAGAGTTCTCTGGTGAACATTCAGCTTTATAAAAAAGGCAACTTAGAAAATGATGCAAACTCACGTAAGATTCGGCACGGAGAAAGCCAGGTCGAATTATTGTTACAAATACAAGTGCATTGATACAAATCTTCAGCCCCTACCTGCCTATTCTTTACGCGATTTTGAGGCAATTGAGTACGCAAAGGGGGCTGAGTAGTCATCATCGTGCATCGGTGCATTCGCCTGGCGATATTGGGAGGCGGTGCTTGGCGATGTTGATTTGTCAATTCTTCCTCGCCCAACCGGATCCAAGGGATGGGATTGGATGGCTCTAGTGAGTGAGTACAACAAGGGGAACATGTGTTATACCCGAGAAAACGAAATCGTATATAAAAGATGTCACATCGAGTCTAAATGAGATTCAAATATCCGAGTTACTTCGCTCTCTATTCTGTGAAGCTGGAAACCCTTCTCCCTCGAAACAATCAAAATGAAATTGGTCGCACTTTTTATACATCTTGCAGCAGCAGCGACTCTCAAAGTTACGAATTCGATTTCTCTAGAATCAACTGCTACAATCCAAGCCCGAGAACCAGTAGCTCTCTCAGCAAGAAGTGGTCTGAATTCAACAACCCCGCTCCCACATCTTGAGCCTCTTCAGTACGTCAACACTACTCGCTTGCGGATTGCCTACTACGAAGCAGGTCCATCAAATGGCCAAGTCGTTCTGCTACTTCATGGATGGCCGTATGATATCAACAGCTACATCGATGTAGCACCAGCGTTGGCAAATCGTGGGTATCGTGTCATCGTCCCGTATCTCCGAGGCAATGGTCCCACCACATTTCTTCACACAGAAACCTTTCGCTCTGGCGAGCAGGCGGCATTGGGAGCCGACATCATAGAGTTGTTGGATGCATTGAACATTCCGAAGGCCATCTTCGCGGGATATGACTGGGGAGGACGAGGCGCATGCGTTGCGGCAGCTTTGTGGCCAGAGCGATGTTCTGGATTGGTGTCGGTGAACAGCTATCTTATTCAAGATCTATCGAAGGCTTGGATTCCACTAGATCCAAAAATCGAGGCCGGTTTCTGGTATTTTTTCTACTTCTTGACTCCGCGAGGGGAAGCTGGATTGATTCAAAATCCAAAAGACATTGCTCGTGTTGTTTGGACGAAGAATTCCCCGCTATGGAACTTCACGGAAGCCGATCTCAGCCGCGCCGCAGAGACATTCATCAACCCTGATTATGCCAGTGTTGTGTTGCATGTTTATCGACATCGGCTTCTGTATGCTCCGGGTGATCCAGCGTACGCAGATCTAGAGACAAGGTTGTTGAGGCAGCCACAGATTTCAGCTCCGACTGTGACTTTGGATGGACTCGCTGATGGCAATTTCCCGCCAACCAATGGATCGTCATCAGCGCAGTATTTTTCTGGGTCCCGCGTACACCATCAAGTAGCAGGCGCTGGGCATAATCTGCCCCAGGAAAAGCCAGATGCATTTGTAGCCGCCGTTATTGAAGTTTCCAGTCTTAAATAAACCCGGCAAAGAGACAATAGAGGTCGGAGAAATGCTTTGGGCAAGCCCTTGAGCATCTATCGGGTGCCAGATTGAAAATATGGGCTAGTATCCTGAGGGGAGATTTCGCGACTCAGCAGCTGATATGTAAGAGCTTCGTTTCTGAGGAATAAGAGCTTGAAAATATATCTTCTAGCATAATTATTATTAATAAATCCTCTTGAAATGAACTTAATTCTTACCAGTTTTTCAACAGGAATCAGTACCCTTCGTTTATGAGCGTTCTTTTCCTTCCGCTCCAGCCGCCACTCTTGCAACCCTCATTCTCGGAGCATAATATACCCAATGATTGTATCAAACACAGGAAAACTCCATACGATAGTGCACAAAGAAACAGTGTTGCGAGGGCAGAGTAGGCATCTGTCCTTTGCTTTGCCTGTCGCTTTTCATGCGGGGTTTGGAATTTGAATGCCATTGTTGGATGAAGAAAACCGAAGAAACGCTGCTGCAGAAGACAATTGTGATATAAAAGGTCTCATCGAGATTGTTCTTCTCGTATCGGAGGAAGGAGCGACCGCTCCTCCAATTTCCGTGGTACCAAAATAGCTGCGGTGAGAAACGTCACGTTAGAGACTGCCAGTGGAAACACGACTGGATCTGCGCGCGCATACGAATCATGCATGATTTAACATTATCGCTGAACGCCTGTTCATGCTAGAATAATAGGGGCTGAATGTCAGCTCGTATTTTTCGTCGTCAGCCCCGGCATCCGGTAGATAGTGTTACCGACCCGACGCGTGTCCAGACGCGATGCAGATCTCGGGGTTCAAAACTTTAGAAGCAGAAAAAAGTCGCGAACTTTATACCCGTAAGAGAATCAGACATATGTTCTCAGCAATTCCGGGCCGAAAAATGATCCCGCAAAGATTTCTCAAGACTTTCAGCACGTGACGGACTCCATTCAGGGGTAACGAGGGAAGGCACGCTAGGCGAAACGAAATAGGGGTCGCTCTTGCGGATTTCCCGCACTTAGTGTTCGGCTTAAATTTTTAGAATAGGCCACACCAAGAATCTTAATCACAGTTCAAACAAACAAAATGTCCACCATGATCGAGAAGTTCGAGGGTGACCACATCACAGATACCCTTATAACGGCCGCTGCAGAATTTTTCACCCTCAACTACGGAGTATGGGGCCCTTTGGCAGCGAATAAGATTGGAGTAAAGGAAGGTACGCCACGAATTTCTTCTCGGCTTATGGTGCGAAAGTCACTCTCCTGTTCTGAGACATTATTGACACCCGAGTCTGTAGGTGCCAGAGTCAGAATGTCTTCGCGAATTCTCAAAGAAAAGATCTTGCCGCCCGACGCCGTCAACATATATGTTCGCATGCTGGGAAATGACGGCAAATTGATTGGAAATGCCTTCGCAACACGGTGGACCTACGATAACCGTCTAATGCTCTGGGTCACCCAACTCTGTGTCAGCAAGCACCACAGGAACCAAGGAATAGCTAAGAAACTTCTACAAGAATTGCGCCACGACAGTGATTACGGAGTCGGTATCCTCTCATCCCATCCATTTGCTATTTCGGCCGTGCTTCGTGTCTTTGGCTCTGGTCTGGAAAAAACGGACTTGGAGGTTATAAGGCAGCAAGCACAAGCGGTGATGAAATCATGCCCCGTCGAATACGTGAGCGGTGCAGGACTTCGAGGGACGCTATTTGAGAAGAGCGAAACGCTAGACAATGTCATTTCTTGTGCTGATACAAAATTCTGGGTTGATCACAAAGAACCATTGACGGCGCTGGACATTATCAAAGAAAAGGGGGCTATTTGGCCTTTTGGAAATCTGCCTGAGGGACATGAGTTCCTGGCTTTGGTATCTCGTTCAGGACACGTTCTATAAAAGATTTGAATGTGCCACTGGTTATGGACAATTGAAACCCGCTAATAATATTATTTTCCTGGGTCACGGGCTCAATCCTGATAAAATGCCCGGCGAAAATCTTACTACTCTAGCTGGCAAATTGATTGTCAAATCCAAACATTCAAGCAAATGCCTTGCGCTACTAATTGTACACTATCAAGCCACATTAAACTAAGCTGGAGGTAAAATTTCCCCATCTTATACGCCCGCTGCCTGAAGCACGGCGAAACAGCAGCAGATCCTCGTTTTCTTAGGCAAAGGCCTACCAGAATTTAGGCAGTGAAACTGACGTTTTTGGATAGTCTAATAAATGTCCTTTAGACCACTGCGACCACAAGCTAGACTCGATGTAAGAACGGGGAGGATTCGTCTCCGTCGTCGCGGTTGTTGTATCTGTAGGACTAGGAAGAGAGGGCATATCAGTGATGACGATCCCATCACTAACAATTGAAGACGCAGTGACTTCACCTTATAGTTAGCTTGTATACTAAGTATTGTTTTACCTGCACTTACTGGTAGTAGCTGAAACGGGATCTGTAGTATCAGGATAAAAATTGTTGTCTGAAATTGTTGTCAGAGGGCCCGTCGGGGTTTGTACTGAGGATACTGCTGAACTGGCTATGGAGCCTACGGCTGCCCCCTGGAAACCCGGGACTGTGTGAGCCGTGCTGTCTGCGTGGTCCACTTTGGTAGCAGCTGAACTATTGTCTGAAAGCTCTGCGAATTTTGCTGCTGCCTTCATTCCCCCAGTGCCATGATAGACACCATAATATGGGTCCCAAGGTAGTCTGCGAGGATCATTTATCCCGTTGTTTGCAAGGCGCGCATCCTTGTCATGAAAGCCATTGAGAAGTCCAATAAGGTTGTTCTGCATCAGTCGTATTCGAACCAAGTCGGATGTGGGGGTGATCGTGTCTGCCTCGTTACCTATAATTGTTGCTGCAATTCCGGATACGAAAGGTGTTGCCATGCTCGTTCCCGATAACTGGTTTTGACCGGTATTGCTATTGTTGGATGCTGACCAGATATCTGCACCAGGGGCAACGATGGCGACTCGTGGCTAGCAACAATCAGTAAATAATTCCCTGTCTTAGAAGAATGGGGACCTGAGATCTGAACAAGCCTCAAAGAAGGCTTGCCTCGCAAGTACATGTAAACAGTGGGTGAATTCTTACATACTCCGTAATTAGACGCCCTCCAGTACCCGTCCCATCCACTTTTGTACCATTTGTTGTAATTCCAATCGCAAGCCGCTACACAAATTACCAGATCCGACCAGCTACACGTATATTAACAGGATTAAACATGTTTATGTTCAGATTATTCAAGATGGTCCGTGACTTACGCGCAAGGATATGTATCCGCTGGATCTATGTTGTCATTTCCGGCTGCCGCAATCACCGTGATACCCTCTTGGTATGCTCGGTATAGTGCCATGTATGTGCCATGATCCCAACCACGAACAGTTACGGACAGATTTATGACGGAGCCTTTATGCCCCTATGACTGAAATTAGCCTGAAAAGCATTGCTAAAAAAAGCAAAATCGGACAACAAGCTATTGGAAGACCTACCATTTTCCCACGCTTGGCGATGTGGTCGTCGACAACATCATGAATGCCTTTTCATGAATTAGTTTGTTTACGAGGTGAGCGGACATAACGAACCCATTGCAACGCCTTTTCTGCTAGATGCCCCGGAATCGGCCATAACTTTAACGCTGACAATGGTTGCCTTGGGTGCTGCGCCTTCGCCAGCTCCAGCTGCAATTCCCGCCACCTGAGTAAATCGTTAGGAGCCGGGTACATCATGATGAAGATAATAGTGGCCACTTCGTCTCTAATATAAATTGCCGTATAGGGGAACTTACATGCGTTCCGTGCCCATTTTTGTCTGCCTACTGAAGATCAGTCATCAATGCTTTACTATGCTCTTCTTATTTTCTTACATTAGTGTCGGGCTGAGGGAAGTCAGACGGCTTTGGGTCGGGTTTATCGGTTTGGGCAGTATACTTCGAGAGGTCTGTTAAATCAGCACCCCCTAGGATACTTGCGCGATCCTCAAATTCTGCGTGGTGGATGTTAACTCCAGTGTCAAGGATGTAGATAGTAACCTCTGCCCCTGCGTTGTTCATCCGGTCCTACAAGCATATAAGCATTAGTCACACTGACACGCTCGAAGGATGTAATTCTTGCATAGGTGCCTTTCCTGGAGCTAAAGTCTGTCTTGTTCGGAGCAGAAATCATAGCACTTCCATAGCCGGCATTGAGTGTTGTTGTTCTGAACCAAGGCGCTCTTCGCTCTGTTCTCTGATTCGAAGCATAATCGGGATAAACACCTTCCCTTGAATCTTGAACCTCTACTTTCATCGGTTCAATTCGTTGATCGTGTGTAACGAGATATACGCCCGGGTCAAAACGTACTTCCTCATGTACAGTATAGCTGTCAAGGAACGCAAAATATCCTCCCAATGCGGGCATGTCAACAAATCCGCTTGCAGTTTCTGATAAATTTCGACCAAGATAATTATAATGATCTTGTAGAGTATGGTTTGGGTGAAAGGATACGAAATAACTGTCTGGGACAAGATTCGGGCCCGGTTTATGGTATGGTGCTTGTCCAGGCCGGCTGGATTGCTGCTCTATCCTTCCTAAAAGGCGGAACGTGGCGAGAAAAGCAATGATGAGAAATAAGAAGATCGTCATCAAGATATTGTATCTGTACTGACGTGTATGTGGACGATATTTCGCCATATTTTGTCAGCTATCAAGGAGGGAGAGAAAATGTGGGGTGATTCGTTTCTCTTTCTAGATATATCAGGAGTGCTCAAATAATATACACAGGCCGGCTTTCAGCGAGAGAATATCCAACGCCAGGGATCGGTTGGATATCACCATCCAGAGCATGGAATGGTGTGGTGAAGGAACGTAACCTAGTTGACGGATTCATGCTCTCCTCTTGGAAGAGTGGCCTTCCGACCCAGCAGCCCTATAGGCGAGGCTGGATGGGGAGATATACAACTGGACAGAGAACAGGAATCAAGTCGAAACATCTCAGCACTCCCAAAATAGAAAGGTTGCATCTTGTAGGAATATTCGATACCTCGTGACACGTACTCGTGACCTGCTTAGCCAGGTCCAACGTTGCGGTTGGGAGGCTGAAGCGGGAGGAATCCGCCGCATGCTGTGAAAAGCCTATCAGCTCATTGGTAAGTTAGGATGAGATAGGAATGGCGAGAGGAGGCGAGTTGGCGTTGGTGTTGGTGATAACAACCATACCTACTCCGCCTCAGGATGAGACTTTCCAAGATGGAGAAACCACCCCCAAAATGATAGCTTACTTATAATGCAGAATAAAAAAGGCCTTTACGTTGCTCGTACACTTCGCTCAGGGAAGTCATGAAATCGCATAATCACCAACACATCACCTCAAAGATCTACCCCCTCGGAGAACTAACACCATACGCCTTCAATCGAAATTGTCCCCACTAGCTCCAAAGCTGGGTTACTCTGTTCCATTTCCTAGCAAAACTTGAGGATTATATCCGTTGCGTCGTTACTGCATTGGCTGCACTGCTGGCAGCTTCCACAAACTGAACTTTCCTCATCTGGAGAATTTTTGGCCAACTTAGATGGCATCGATCTGAAGTGGAAATTTGCCTCTTCTACAAGATTTCAAAAGAGCAGCATGAAAAATTGGAGTCACAAACTTGCTCCCATTTGAAAATGATCTTACAGCCATACTCTCTTGAGCCTGAGGTATAAGAAACAGTGAAGGAGATTCATATTACGGGAATCTTCCGATGTCCACGTGAAGAAATTTCGAAAACGGCATCACAGTGGTCCATAAATCTCCGAACATAAGTGCTATTTTGATGGTACAAATTTCCCCAGTCACCAATGGGTTGTGAGTGTATTTCATTGGTGCTCATGAAGCCTGACCGGTGTCTTTCGGAAACGATCGAAATGCGGGGTTCGTTACAGAGGCTGAGAGTGCAATCGGTGTCCATGAGAAAATTGAGAACTAAGGATTGGGTAGCACACAATCGTATCGAGATAAACAGCAAGTACACCCATCTTGCGTTTTCGACTGCGAGAGTATGCACGCCGTAGACCATGACCGGCCAATGGATGATCGAGACGCGCATCTGCTGCGTTTTCAATGCATGTGTGGCGTTCAGGCGTACCCCAAGGATTCTTGAATCATTTTTTTTTTTGAAAGCCTCGTTCCCTATCTGCAGTTTCCAGACTCTCGACCTTCATCGTTCTCCATCTTTTTACGTGACCAAGGATCCCAAGTCTTGTATTGATGTTTTGAGCCGATGTCTAGGCCACCATGCAAAGTGCAAGTGGTCAAAACATGACAAGTCCAAACGTCACGATACCTCTCGAAGCCTTGACACGAGAGGATACGCACTCATCGATGAACCTTGGGAAAGAGCCTCGAAGATCTTTCTTGCAAAATTCAAATCAGGAGGCTCCCGAAACATTGAGAGACAATGAATTCTGCTCGCGAACCATCGAGAAGCCGATCCTGGGAGCAGCCACAGCTCGAGATATTATGAGCAATAAGATCGCTCGTCGCACCCTGAAAACCACAATCATACTGGGTATCTTCACGGTATTATATTATTGCACGAGCTTGGTGCCTAGTTTTCAGACAGCGAATGCAGCGGTCCAAACCTTGCAATTGCAGAAGGAGAGCGGAGATGAGTCTGCGCAAGCTTTGGCATTTCAGTTCCTAAAAGAGTGCACGAATCGCAAGGTGAGCGTTGCCGCCATTGCCGGTCGTCTTTGAACTGACATTTTGCGGCGAAAGGTTCAGAAGTTGCCGTTGGGGGATGACTGCGTTAAATACATGAGGAAGACACCGAAAGCGCCTGCGGATATCGATGATTGGGTTATTGATCCACCGGCTTCAAACTCTACTTCTTTTGTGTTGGAAGCAAGAGATATCTTACCAGGTGCCATGTTTGAAAATGTTGAAGTTAGCAGTGGGGCTAGTGTTGACGCTCAAAACCTACCGCTGTCGGCCTCCTGGAGCACCATTTTCGAAGGCTCCTCAACATTAGCGACGGTCATGTCAGTCGCATCTACGAGACCATTGCCGTCAGACAGTGATCCGAAATCGGGTTCTACTCCAGCGTCTGCCACCACAGTCTCAGGCCAGGACTGGATCGCCACTCAAATCCCAAACCCAGGACCGGACATACCAATCCCTACATCGCAATCAAGGACCCAACACCTGGTGCACTATTCCGCAGCAGCTGACACTGCTAACACCACCAAGAGTCTTCCAGGCTATATTTTCCTAGCTTTTGCAATAGCTTTGATTATGATTCTCTCATTGCAAGCCCGGAAGATTCGCCGACTACTAGTCAACTTCCGGGGGGTTTCATACCTAGTGTACGATCGTATACAGATGTACATGTATGAATACAACACCAATCGGCTAGCTATATACCTTGCTCTAGGACTAGCACTTCTAGCCGGCCTTGTTCATCTGTGGAATTTCGTCAGCCACCGCAGTGAGGTCACCGCATGGGAGCGGGCGGCAAGCTTTCTTGAGGAGTGTATAATTGAAAAGGTAATCTGACTGTAGCTATTTATACCCGAGACGATTCTGACAATCATAGGACATGGGGAATCCCGTGGGATTGGACTGTGAGAAATATATGAGTAAACAATTGAAACCACGACCCACACTCAACCAGACACTACAGAGAATCGAGATCGGATTCGCCTTGTCAGCCGGCATCTTATCATTGTTGCTGGGACCTGCTGCATATATAATGCGGAGTCTGAACTACTTCATTGAAGTAGTGAGAGATATTGCGCAACTCGGTCCAAGGACGAGCTTAATATCGGATTACGACCTGATGGATCCTTCGGCTGCCTCTCACCTGACGGTTGCTCCCGATCGCCCGGAGCAACTGGAACATATTGATCATCGCTCTCTTTGGAACTCACTGTTACTATCTCACATGGATGACTCAACTAGCACCGTGCAGAGAATGCCGAGTTCAGCGGGTAGCGTATCCTCGAGAAACATTGTATCTTCAGAGTCCGGCCTTGAGGAGTAAGGGTACTTGTGAAGCTTCCCAACAAGGAAGGGACAATTGGAATTGTTCAATTGAGAATTTCTTCACCCCTCTTCCACAAACGCAGTCGAAAACATCAAAATCTCAGACAGGGATCAAAAGAGCAGAAAGGGGATGAAATAATTGCGGCACTTGCCAATAGGTAGTCTCGCATAGGTCTAGGTCGGGCGGAACATCTTGGAAATGCATTGAAATTGCAATGTGTCAGCTCTTGAGCACTTGCTATCTATCTAATAACCTCCAGAGTCTTTCCATCAACCGAGAACACGAAACCCTCTCTCACCTCCAGCTAGTTCACTTATCAACCACAAACCATTCCCTCCTTCGGAACCTCAACAGTCTCCTTACTCCCGTCACCCACAACCTCACTCCCAACCTTCCCATCCAACCCCTCCTTCTCAGTTTTCCTCCTCTCCACCTCCTCAGCCTCCAACCTCGCTTTATCCTTCTTACTCAAAGCCCAACTCCCCTTCTTCAACGCCTCTACAGGAAGCGGCCGCACATAAGCCTGAACAACCCACCAAGGCCTCTTACACCTCCTCACCGCCTCAGTACTACTCTCCTCTTCACCCTCTTTTTCTTTCAACCTCTCATCCCTCCTCATCTCCTCCTCCCAACTCTTGCCATCCGTAGCCTCATACTCCTTCAACCCTTCTTTAGTCACGGCTTCAGTGAGTTGGAGCACGTTTTCGAAAGCAGCGATGTCGCCGGCGCGTGAGCGGGCGAGGGCGTCGCGTACGTTGTGGTGGCGCGCGACGAGGGTGCGGAGGAGGTGGAAGAGGTGCGCTTGCATGGCGATCAGGTTCGGATTTGAAGTTTTCTCGCGCTTTTCTTTTTTCTGTTTCTTTGCCGCTGGACCATCTTCGGATTCCAGTTCCCGTTTGCCGTTTACGTTCTCTGAAGATCTATTCATTGCTGGCGGTTCTGGGTCTGAAGGTAGGTATAAGGGTTGGCGTTTTGGGGGAGGGGTTTCGAGGACGTGGGTGTAGAGGATATCCATGTAGCGTCTGAACACCGCATCTGCTCTCCATCCGCCTTGACCGTCTTTCCCACGCCAGTATTCCCTGCCTTCTTCTCCTACTGGTGGCGGTTCCGCGAATATAGCTGGGTCATATAGGTTTCCTTCAGCGCTCATAACGCCATCTACGCCCGTCTCGCGCAAACAATCCTTCAAATCCCCATGCTGCAACACATTCCCATTAGCAAACATAACTACCTCCCTGCCCAACTGCTCCCTCAACCACTTAAGCACCCCCCAATCCGCCAACCCCGTCTTATGACCCTTCATATCCCTCGTGCGTCCATGAACAGTAATGATACTAGCCCCAGCACCCACAACCCTCTTCGCATACTCCAGCGTCTTCTCCCTACTCTCTAGTATCCGTATCTTCGCCGTAACAGGGACATCCAACTCCCTATGCAACAACCCAATCATCCTCTCAATACACCCCTGATCTTCCTGCAAAAACGCCCCATAATTCCCCTTCCTCGCGATTCCCTGCGGACAGCCCAGATTTAGATCTACGGCGTCGCAATAGGGCGCTACGTATTTCGCAGCTTCGAGCAGTTCTTTGGGGTCGTTGGCGCAGAATTGTACGAAGAGGGGACGGTCGATGGCGGGGTTGCCATCTAGGTATGCGGAGTCGGAGGATGGTTCTTGGGTCTCGAGGGGAGTGCGGACGGGGAGGAAGTGGTTTGCGCGGAATTTTGGGGTTGCGGCGAAGAGACGGGCGTGCATCATGGGGCTGTATGCCAGGAGGTCTTTTTTGGAGGAGGGCGGTATGAAGGATCGTGAAAGCATGCGCCATGCCTTGGGGAGGAAATGTTAGTTGGGTATTGAGGAGTCAGAGGAGGGGAGGAAGTACGAATTCAGATTGGTCGACCATAGGAGCCAGTATGAATTTTGGACTCCCGATACCTTCGTAGAATGCTCGGCCGTGTAGCTTTTGCTTCGGCGGGGTAGAGGAAGACTCGGTGCCATTGCCATTTGAAGTGGGTTGTGCAGAAAGGGTCGCCATCGAGGCGGATTCAGAAGTAGAGACAGTCATAATGCTTCGTAGTGCCGTGCGCCGGGTACCAGCCCACAGCCTGAAGGTATTTACAAACAGAGCCAGAATTTCAAAGAAGGTGGTGAGTTTTATTCCTCGTGGAGTTGAGATGAATGAGAGGTGGAGGTTTATGAAAATATTTCGGTAGCGCCGCGGCAGACAAGGCTGTGCCAAGACGAGGCTACCGATTTTATTAGATTGGGTTGGCTTTTTGGACTGGGTGGGGTTTTAGGTTGAGAACCTGAATAGATTGAAGCACATAATGCATCTATTTGTAACTAAAGCTTTCGGTAATCGGCTATATGCCGTAGATTAATATTTACCAATTTCAAGATGCCAGGGTCATTTGAGATATTTATTAATTTCACAAAAGTTTCTCCACGAGTAAAGACCAATTCCTCAGCCCATCAAGATTATCATTGTTACGCTGACTATCCCCTATCTCTTAGCTTTTCCCCAAGCTCAAACATGATGACAGATGCTGAGGTACGGTACGATGCGGTGAAACAAGAGCCGTAAACCGATCCCAGGCGAAGAAGGAAACGAGAAGCATGAGATTTGACTAAATGCAATTCCCAACCCCAAACGACCCAAGACCACGAAGAAAATACAACCCAACATTGGAGGAAACTTTTAGAAGAACGGGTTGCCTATCGTCTTTGCGACCTAGGAAAATCAAATTGCCAGCCCATTAGACAGTCTGCGACGCCATCTCCCAATATCTGGAGAGCTTTGCAGCAGTACATCTCGATTTTTGCCAACTTCTTCAAGTTCATTTGATTCTTTCCACCCATAGCGGTCTTCCCCGTGTATGCTTCATAAAAGAGACGACCGACGCCGGTCTAATGAAAAGATAAAGTGTTCGACCAAATCGCTCAAATATGAATTGACTCCTGTACACCGTTTATGCGACCCTAATGAACGCCCTTGAAGTCTGTGTTTGTGCATAGCAACTTTTTAAATATGCCTGCTTTATGCGAGAGTAGGATGTGGTATTCGTGGGCCGAAATATCGGCCATAATCGTGTGTCATTAGAAAAAGTGTGTGTATATCTTGGAGTTCTCGTGCACTTCCATTTCCTGCTTGATATTAGCATGCATTGTGATGACTCATATAAGGGAAGATTTACCATCTTGAAGGTGTTGAGCTCCTCTTTGATCTGTTGAGCTAGCATTGGCGTCAATCGATTGCAAGTGGCGATTTCGCCCCTTCGATCGTATTCTCCACTAGGCCATGTATCGTGGAACTGGATTCGAGGACTGAATGTTGCGTTCCGTTTGCTGGATCCTTGAGGGGTATTTGGCATGCTCTTCGAGTCACTACGGAATCGCAATGCAGACATAAAATAGTCCTCGCCACCCAATGTAACAGAACCAGTACGTCTGTGCCCTTGTTGTTCGTCATTGGGAGTGCTAGGAGCAGAGGAGTTGGGCGAATCGTTGACGTGGGGAATTTGTGGTAACTGGAAGTTGGGTGTCTTTTGGTCCAGAGGTCGAATAACAGGGGAGGAGTTGCCAGAGTCTGTGCCGGTGCCTATTGGGCCTGTTAGATTCTGCGATCAATTTATCAATTGGCGACTTACGCTTCAAAATTCCCTTCTTGACTGCCGCCAACACTTCAGCTCGCTCAGCCTCGCCCCCGACAATGCTCCGTCGAGCACCAGAGGTATCAGTGGAAGAGCTCCCAAGACGGTCTGTGATCGTAGCCGTTATCGCTGCATCAAGAGAATTTCTTTCAAGTCTCGGATATCCAGTTCCACCTCCTACTTGGTCGTGAGGGTTTGCGTTCACATTGACCTTTTCCCTCTCGGCCTCAACTGTTACCATTGAAACCTGAGCCTGGCTCACTTCAGGCAAGGCAGAGTCTGCCGCAGGAACGCCGATAACGGATTTTGGGCGGAATAGCCCAACAAGAGATCGAGTAGATTTTTTCATTCCCTTGCCCATCTTCCTGATCATGACAGAGGCAGAGGATGCAGTCGAGGAGATAGAAAGGTTATCGGTCGAGCCGCTGAAGAAGTTGCCTTGTCCAGAGTAAATGCCCGAGCCGATACCGCCAGCCTCCTGCTGCTCAGCAATTCTAGCCTGCTCCGCATCTTGTTCGTCTTGGTATTTATCTTTTCGTAATTTCGCTCGCTCGGCGGCCGTTGAAGACGCCGCATTGTTGGCCGCGCTGTTCTCTGCTGAAGCCCTTCGAAGTTCCGCGGCACTGCCGAATGAGAAGGCTCGTCGTAAACGCGAAGTTTTGCTCTTCTTACTTTCCTTCTCATTCAGGGCCGCCAATTGCTTCGCAGCAGGACTGCTAGTATTTGCGCCGTTGACGACCTGCGCATACGTCGGTTTGGGTGGTTGTTGGAGGGCCGCGCTAACCGCTGATGCAAATGAGTCCTTCGAGGCCGCGGACTCGGGGCTCATGGTCATCGGTTTCGACAAAGGAGAGGGATTGGCAATTCTTTTCGCGGCATCTGTGGACGAAGCCCTGGGAGGAATATTTACAAGTTTAGGGGCATCGTGTTTCAGGGCAGTCTGGTCGGCGGGTAGGATATTTGATGCAGGAGAAGCAGAGGAAAACGCTGGGGCGGGGTTCACAGCAGCCATGGATGCGCTTGGTTCTCGCTTGTTGGCCTGAAATCGGGAGTGCGTTAGCGAAATGACCCCAAAATGCGGTTTAATTGGGTGAGGGATAAAATGTATGTGATTCCGCGATTCTGTGTGAGCGAGGCATGGGGATCGATGCGGTGAACAACCCATGCAGGTTTAGAATTATTTCACTTACAGAATTGGGTCGCGAGTGTTGGCTGCTGCGAGCAGAATTCACACTGTCCGTGCTGCCATTTCGCCCGTGAGACGATGCCGGGCGAATTGTCACAATAGGAGAGCTGCGTAAGGGATGCTGCTGCTGGTCAATCCTGCCGTTGGCACTGCTAACCTGCCTCCCCCCCTGCTGCAAGAATCCCGGTGAGGGAGAACTCGCTCCACTCTGAGCAAAGTCGGCTGCGTCAATTGTGTGGATGCTTCTACGACGATATCTCTTGGCTTGATCCTGAGTTGCCAGCCGGTGCAATTGCATATCATCAGCAGTCGTCCCTGGCTGCTGTTTCGAAAATTCCGGCATTTGTAAATTGAAGTTAGAATTTGTGCTCGCCGCCGTAGGCTGCTGTGTACTATTGCCATAGAATTGCATGACATTTGGCATTGCTGATGTCGATGAGGAAGCTGATGATGAAGCTGGTGTTCCTTGGGTAGTAGACGTCTGGCTGGAGACAGCTGACTCGACCCGACGATTGTTGGGACGACGGTATCTGTCAGGGGTAGCTTTCACGGGGGATGCTGCTACTGGTGGTGCAAGACTGCCTCCAGAGGTCGATGTTATAATGGTAGACAGAGGCCGGGCCGCCCCAGATGCAACTCGGGCGGTGCCAATGATGGCTGAATCATCCCTCGAACCAGACTTCTGACTTAATGAAGATAGGTCAGAGGCAGACGAGGAGGTTGTAGACACTGAAGCAGCAGCCGGGTATCGAGACCGAGGGGTGTTGGTGCTCCCCTCTGGCTGCTTTACAGTTGGTATTATAGGGGCCGAGGTCCGTTGCTGTGCTTGAAGATGAGGACCAGATTGAGGCCGCTGGCCTGGTGTTGACAGATTTGGCGTGCTTGTGAAGGCATATGGAGCAATTGGTGCCACGGCTGTGTGCCCACGATAGTTTGAAACACCCATCCCGTTGTTTAGTCCGTGGAAGCTATTTCGTTGCACGTGTGAGGAACTTGTTGGATATTGGTGGTGGGACTGGCTCTGCGAGGAGTTCTGGAGGATACCGGAGGCAGAGGAGGGACGGGTCTGGAGCATGGTAACGGTGCTGGACTGTTGTGGGTACGATTGAACGAGAGCAGCCATGCTGTGGCTTGACAGAGTCTTCAGGGTCGGAAAAGCAAGGTTGCTTTTGTTGTGACACTTAGCACTTCATTCGTGAGGAGAGAAGGTTGGAGAAAGGGTCGTGGGACGGAGGCAGAGAAGTGAAGGAGTCTGCGTGCAGTCAAATGTTAGTCAATGTATTCAGGATGGTGGCAGTACGTGTTGTGTGTTGGGACGATGTTGCATGATGTTGATTTAACGAGGTGGAAGTTAATGTCATCACAAGCGCGTTGCGTTGCTTTGCTGCCGGGTTGCCATCACGAACCTTCAAATCAGAATGCCAAGGAGAGCAATTATTACGAAGATTGTAGAGTGGAATTCAACGCGAGTTAACGGTTGAGTGTCCGAATCGAATAAGGGAGGGACGCCGGCGGCCAGAAGAGAAATCTCGCTCGCGTCTCGTCTCGTCCAGGCTCAAGGCAGGCCGAACACACTTTTACCGTGTGATCCGGAAGCTTCTCCTGCGGCAACAGGAGTCTATCACGCCGGCACGATGAGCAGGAATCGAACAATGGATATGCGGAGAAGTGGCAGCCAACCTCACAGGCAATGGTGTGTTGAGACCGGCTGGTTCTCTGCGGGCTTGTTGGGTTCGTTCGGGGAGGCTTTTTCAGGAGAAGCGAGCGTCGAGGAATGGAAGCGTGGAATGTTCGTGAAAGGAGAAGGAGATATGCGGAGAACGAAGGACAGCACAATAAAATAAAGCGGGACGAAAGAGAACAAGAAAGATGAAGGAGCTTCAGAAGACGAAGATGAGATTGAGAAGATCGTGAGGGCGGGCAAGTGTCGTCAATGGTGATGATTGAGACAGGCCTGGATTGAACTGAGGAGAAGAAATTCCAGAGAGGTACGGTCGACTTTCAGCGTCGCACTGGGTTAGCGTGCGCTAAGGGGGAAGGGGGCGATTGCGAGGCATCCAATGGAGAGGGGCAGGCACCTGTTGGCACTACTACTGTGCCTACTACTTTTCTCATGCCATACGACGGGGACGGGAATATAAACCATTCACCATTCGGTGCCCAACAGCAGATAAAAAAGAGAGAAAAGAAACATCTCTAGGTTTGTTTTCCATGACGGTCGGTCATCATAAATTCTGTTGCAATAATGGGATCTCTTCCTGCTGTGCAAGAAGGCAACTTTGGTTCTAACCCCCTTTTCCCTGGGGCTCAAGGCTTATTTTAGAAGTCCCTGCTGGTCTACGGTACCTAACTAGTCCAAAAGCCCTTGCCAAAGCAACCCTCTGCATCTCCTTCTGAATGGAGGCATTCACATACGTTACTCTCAGCCGTCTCCTTTTATTCGCTGCGCGCCCGAGCCGATACACGGGGCAGTTGAATTGGATCGAATATGTACCTCTCAGGAGAAAGGGAGGAATCAGGATTCGGGGCCAGCATATATTATACATCTCCCCTACGATACACAGATCCCACCATCCGACTTGCTGGCTGCCCAGGCGCCGACAACAATGCCCCAAGCTTGCAGAAGACGTGCATAACTACTGTGTACGATGTACCTACTGTCCGTTCTGGCTGATAGTGTCTGGCCCAAAGCCTGGAGGAGATTGTTCCGAACGACTCTGAGTGGCTCCAGCGTCTGCTACCTGAAACGCTTGTCTGTGAGACGCGTGGAAGGTGCCAAATCACGCCCAGCAAATCAATTGCTGAATTGCAGGCTCATCCCCCATACAATTGATCTGAATTCTCCCGGCTCCACAAATTCAATGTGATCTCCTCGATTGAGGCTTGATTGCTTGCCTGCTGGACCTGGACACGGCATACTGCACCTTCAAGCTCACAGCCAAACATTCTGCCGCATGCTTGGATCCTTCATGTGAAGGCCATGTGTGTCATCGTGAGGACGCCCACTTCCGAGCATCAATCATCAGCATCGTGAGAAAAAAAAACTGTACATGTCGAATGCGCAAGTCCTGCATGGACTCTCGTGGTGCTCACCAATTGCGGGTGGTTCAGCGCCTCCAGCGCCTCACTTGAATGCACCTTGACCTGGACCACGGCTAGCTCAACCCACCAAAATCTTTCATGCATTGGCGTTGGTAGTGGCATTGGAAATGCCACGGACACCCACGCGGCTGCCTCTCGAACAGACATTAAAATTACCTAGACATTTTTGCTGCGGGCTGGCGAAATTCCAGGGGACGGGATTATATTAGGGAGGCAGCCCGCAAGCCAAAAACTCATCACCCGGTGATCTTTATCCTATCTCTGAAGATGCTGCATCTGGGCGGGATGAGGAGAGTGGGATGGGATGGTGACAGCCTCGGCGGCGGTTGTGGACTTGGTCAGCGATTCCGAGTATTTGGTTTGCAAATCCAAACAGCACACACACATGATCTCGTGTTAGATAACCAGCAGCATCAGAATCTATCAATGGGGTAGCTGTGACGGGTTACAATTGACACTTCATCTGGAAACGTCAGTACGAGTAGTCATATCTCACAGGCTGCAGTCCCTCATGTGAGGTCCCAGAGACTTGGTCCTACAATCTACGAAATCTAGGTACAGGCGAGGTCCCCTGAACAAGGTGGTGGAGCCGCAACAAGTCATACAAGATCTGACAAGGTTGCGAGCAGCGAAGTTGCTTGGAGATGTGCCAGATGGTCTGGGAAATCCAGATGTTGAGCGTGGTCTCAGAAGTTAATTTATATTTGAGGGCTTTGTTGTTCTTTTGTTGTTCTAGAAAGCGCAAGGATTTTGCTGGTTATTGCATGATGAAACGACAACGACGCTCCCCGGAAGATCTCTGGACGCTGCTCCCCGAGTCCTTAACCAGGTTCGAGAGGTCACACAAAGAACCTTTCCACTGGAACTCTGGCCTCCAGGAATAGTAACCTTTTGAGATATGACCAGAGTTTTCGCTGGACGCGCTCAAGAAGCTACAGCCACTTGCACCTCTAAGCGCGAGCTCACTCAGTTTTGACTTGCGGGCAGCATCCGTGTTTATTTCTCACGACAAATATGACACGTCGAATTGAGTCCTTATGACGAATAAGCGGTCAGGCCCGTACAGAATCTGTTATTCTTCCTACCCTGTCAGCGGACAACTCTCCCGAAATCTTCCTAACTACACCTCGGTGCGACCTCAAATAATATTTTTCTCTCTCTCCAACGACCACGACGCCAATTTGAAGTTTCCCGCCAGCATCGGCGCTAGAATAACATCTGTGCTCGAAACAGAGGGTCCTTCTCGGACGGCCTAACGCTCAAAGATGCCGCTTGACAGAAAATGGCGTCTGGTCTCGCATTACGAATCTCTTGGCGATCTCAATTCAGACCGCGCAGCCAATCGGAAATCCGTATATGCAATTTCATCCAAATTGGCCGCCCGCTTCCTCGACGGACCTTTCGTTCAGTACCCCTCATTTTGCCCCCTATCCTTTTCTTCACCTCGAGCAGGCCAAGCATCGCAACCTCCTTCCGAATTCCAACATCACGACATAAAACTTTATATACTACTGACCGAGCATATATGAAAGTCTGCACAGACCGAGGATTAATAAGTAGAGTACTATATCTGCAGCAGCACGGATCACAGCCTGCTTTTGCTCACTCGCCTTCATCGGCCCTGCAACAACACGGCTCCATTTCCCATCTCAACCTTCTCCGACACCAACCGCATACCGTGCCGCCCCAACCACCCTCCTTTTCCTCGGTGGATCCTCACGTACAGATTTCGTACATTTCTAGTGTGGTGCCGCTATTTCACCCTATGTTCTGATGGTTGTCAATACGAGACGAGACGCAAGAGCCAGGACCAAGATAAAATCCTCTATCCTTTATCGCAACTCGCAATTAAAGACCCTGAAAATCTGTTTCTGCAACACACGGCCCGGGTATCTACAGCCACTTGGCACGCCATGACGGCAAGACTTGAGTTTGATAAATGGGGATCGTAATTGCTGACTTTGAACCCACTCATGCTGTACTGTTTACGAACGATTGGAGGAGAAATGAAGATTTCTTCGAGACGCCATTGAGCTCGTGAGACCAACAAATACTAGGGGAAACACGTATTATGAAAATTGAATCATTTTGAGGGGTTAACTTTAATACATGCTTGGTAAATTGGCACCGCTCAGACAATTTTCGTGATGAGGCTGAATGAATTTCAAATAAATTGATCCCCCAGCCATATTCTCCTGTAATGCCAAGCCTTCTTACATAATCCCGCCGACGTGCGCGCAGCCTCGTCACTCGTCACGAAACCCTCGCCTTGTACTTGTAGCAAAATCAACACCCAACCACAACCATGCCACCAGAACTCATCCCCGACGACAGCGACTATGCATCCGAAGAAGACTCCGACTTCGCGCCGGATACTGCGCCCGTCGAGGATGCAGCGGAGTCCTCAGAATCCGAAGCAGAGGTAGAAGTCGTGAAAAAATCAACGAAGCGGAAACGGGGCCAGGAAGATGAAGCTGAGGATGCTGGGTTTGAGAATTCGGGAGATGAGGCTATTATAACGAAGGGGTTGAAGAGGAGGGGTAAGAAGAAGGGGAAGAAGGAGGATGAGGATGATGGTGGCGAGGGGGGACTGGTGAAGACGAGGAGCATGAGGGCTGCTGAGTATGTTCCTCTGAGTTCATTTGTGATTATAATCCTGATGGAGACTATGCAGGAAAACGGAGAAGAAGACAGTCCTAGTAGATGCCTCCAAAGCAACAGTCGATGTCGATGCCCTATGGGCAAACATGATAGCCGGCAAACCCGCCCCAGCACCCCCCGCACCTATACCCTCCACCGAACCCATAACTTCACCCAAAAGCCCCGAAATCTCCAAAACACAAGACTCAAGAACAGAGCGCTCACCAAGTACGCTTAACGATGGCCCCGACGCAATGATAATGATAAAACGAACCTACAACTTCGCCGGAAAAGTCCACACAGAACAAAAGCTCGTCCCGCGAAACTCAGCAGAAGCAAAACTCTACCTATCCACACAACCCGAGCCCTCCACAGACGCTACCCCATCAGAACCCAGTCCCTTCATAAAGCCCAAACGACCCACCAAAAAAGCGCGCCGCTCCATCTTCGAACCAGTGCCCGAAAATCTGCCCCAGCGAACCGACCTCCATTTCGGAATCAATAGACCTACAGGCCAAGGCATAGTAGCTGGTGGAAAGGAGAAGAAACTTAATACGGTGGAGAAGAGCGCTATGGATTGGGCGGGCTTTGTGGATAAAGAGGGCATTGCGGATGAGCTTGATGCTGCGGGCAAGGCGAAGGGGGCGTTTAAGGCTAGGCAGGAGTTCTTGGCGAGGGTTGAGGGGAAGAGGGAGATTGAGGAGAGGAGGGCTAGGGGGTTGCCTGTTTGATGGGAAGATCGAAGGCGTTTTGGGATGCATGTATGAAAGAGGAGGCTTTGCAGCTTGAGAGTTTGGATTAATGAGATACCCCCGGTTTTGCTGCCTTGGATGCCTTTCTTTTGAATATTGGAATTTCATTCGTGGAGTTTTTGAAGTTTGCAAGTGCAATCACAGTTTCCGTTTCCCTCTATTCACTCCCTTCATATCTATTACAAACCATCCTTTCTTAATCAGGCAATCAGCCTTTGATAAGCTAACCTCTCATCTTTTGTTGCAAGTCGCTGTTGCGAAAAAATTATGTCATTAATATGTCATTATGAGCTGATCTTGGTTGGGACTGAGGTATAACAAATGGATTTGGGAGTGAGGTTGGGAATCAGGGTTTGGGTTATACTTCGCAGCGATTACGATGTATATGGAGTTTACTGAAGTATTTCACTTTCATTTGTTTCTTCTAATGAGGTTCCCTCGCTAATCTACTGCGTTCGTATATCTGAAGGGCGCGAAGGCAGGGATACGAGGAGAGTTTTTTATAGTGTGAAACTTTTCATTTTACTTAAACGTCCACCCTTCAAACTCTCATGGGAAAATACCCCCACTTGCCCCTACCTAAAATCCAGCCTTCCACCTTCTCCAATTTCTATTTTTAACCCAATGTCTCAACGCGTGAGACGCGTCTCACAGACAGTCACCTTCCCTTTCCCAACCCTCAGCGCTTAGCTTTCCGCCTCTGTCTCAGTCGCGTGCGCACGGTCCATTGCCAATCTTTGCAGTTCCAAGCTTCCCAGGGTCATTCATTGTGGAATTCTCCGGCTTCCCCACTTTGGTATTTGGAATTGTATTTTCGGCTTGCGGTTTTGGAGGGGATGTGGGATGGGGCTGGGACTTGGGAGGAATTGGAGTGGTTTGTTGCAGGTCGCGATTGATGCGCGTCATTTTGGGTTCCTGGGTTTTTGGGTAGGAGAGGGTCATGTGATGGGGTTGGATGCTGGGGTGGAGGGGGGCTTGGCAGGGGGAGTGTGGGAGGTCTGAAGTTTCTTGGTTTGTTTTCATTGCTGTATATACATTTCTTGTTTAGTGAGTTACTGATATTTACATAGAATTCCCTCCTTTCCACATCCATTCTTGCTCTTCCTTGAGCTCAATCAAGCAAAGCCATTACTAGCCAGGAACCCAAAGATCTGAGCATATGCATCCGCAGCCGCATAATGCAAATTCAGCCCATGCCCCGCATCTTTCGCAATATAACTCATGCTACTCGCAGCAGCATTGGGATATAGCGCCGCCTTCACAGCAGCAGGCTTATCACCAATAACACAATTTCCATCACAAAACGGCAAGTCATTCTCGCCGTTCACGACATCAATCGGGCCCGTAAACCCAGGCGTAGGCGTCATGATCGCGCTCTGCGTGAAGAACTCCCCAATGGTAAAGGTCTCACCAGCAGCTGTGCCAGCTTCCAGAAGTTCCTGTGCGAAACCAGGGAAGCGGAAGAACGAGAACTGATTCCCGGCTTGGGACTCCGTGATCAGATATCCATTTGGCAGAGCACCGAAACGAAGAGGTTGCGCCTCATTCGCAAGAACTAGATCCAAGCCGGAGAGAAAGGGAATCATGCCCTTAGAATCAACGCTGAAGCCTGTAAGCACAGCAGCATCCACATCTTCCGGGTACTGAGCCGTAATCGCATTCGTGATGTCTGAGCCAAAGGAATGTCCAACTCCAATTACTTTTTTGAAGCTGGTGGAGGCGATGGAGCCGGAGCGGAGAAGTTGGATTAGGCTGTGTGCGATGGCGACTTCGAGGGGGCCTTGCACGACTTGGATTGGGTCTGGGTGGTCGGAGAGCCCGGTGCCCAGACGGTCGTAGGCGAATGTTGTGTAGCCTTTTAGAGCAGCGGCGTCTTGGTAACTGTACTGAGCGGAGAAGAAGTCCCAGTAGCTTTTGGCGAAACCCACGCCGTGGGTTAGGAATTGTACTGAGGAGGCGTTGGGGGCGGTACCGACTGGGAAGCAGAGTTTGCCGTTGATATTGTAAGTACCGGAGACTTGGTGCTTCTCACCCATTACTCTCTGGGATAACGTGGAGTCCTGTTGCACGAACTCGACGACGGTTTCGGTTACTACTGTTTGATTGGAGGCGGTGTATTTGAGCTCAGTGTTCATAGCTGAGGCGGTGACGGGGATGTTGCCTTGGATGCAGGTCCCATGGCCACCGACTGTAGGGACGAGGATTGGGAGTTGGAAGCCAGAGGAGTATTGTGCCCAGTTGGGAAGGCTGGCTGCTGCTGCCAAACTTGCGCCGGCAGCGCTGAGAAAGACGGGAGAGATCATTATGAAATAATTATGGATGGACAAATGAAAGCGGTAGAGATGAGGATTGAGGAATGGGGAGAAACGCACCTGAATATAACTACTCCCTTCATAATATAATTGATTCGAACGTCACTTCCCTCATGATGATCATCACAACAAACTTTCCCCTGACTATCAGGTCCCGAGGTACCAGAAGATCGGTTGCGCTTAGTGCCATCAATAGTCCGCGCGAATATCGCACCTGTACCTTCGAAAAAGACCTAAGAGAAACTCATTTCATGAACTAGAGAAAATGGAATGTCGTCACGAAGCATCACGAAGGCTCGTTGCGAAAAACAGAAGTCCTATTCGCTGTAGATGGCAAGTACCGACCAAGCTTTGTGACGAAATCGGATGATACCCGAACTATGGGGAAACTGCCGTGCCGCTACGGTAGACTGGAGTTAGTGACGGGTAAGGCGGGAGGAACTAAGGCTTGATATCGCGATGGTTGGAACTGTACTCGATCTGCTTCCTCTCTAGGTGGGGGTTCTAAAATTCTGGTCAAAATAGCTCTTGTTTGCCCGACTAGATGCAGCCAACACCAAACAAATAAGAAAAAACTACAGAAAACGATTGTGTTTGAGAAAGCAGATGAAATTTGGCCGTCTGGCTTCATGAATTACCGCCAAAAGAGTAGCACCCAGTTCAAGCACACGAAACTTTCGCGGAAACATACTCGCTGTGAAATGGCCACTAGTATATCTCCCACGAAAGCACCGAATGGTAGAAACCAAATATTCATAGAATCCCCATGAGTACACGGAACTTTGCTGTGATACGGGAATGCCACAAACTTTTGGGACCTCTCAGAACCGTCAGACTGGAAAGGAAATAAACTTGGCTCAGAAATCACGCCAGATCAAGCGTCGAGAAGTGACCCTTTATGGAGGATCTGACTTCAGATACTCCGTCGGGAAGAGTGTTGGATGATGGGCTTTAGACCTTCCAGAAGCTCGATTGAGATCTGAGTATCTTGTCTGCATTTAATTCAACTGCATCCGAACTTTCACCAAATTCTCGGCACCACCGTAGCCCTCAACATATTGCGTCCATCGCTTGCTGGATATAATGATACAACATCTAAGTGAATGAGACTATTAGTCGGACAGAATTAATATAACCATCGGGCAAGGGTTGTAAGAAGATGGTTGGCGTTGGAATTGAGGGGTTGGCTTGGCGCCATCCACGTGCCCCTCGGTTCGCTCCTTCCATGTCAGCGGCTTTAGTCAACCTCTTCTCTCCTACACCACCATTCAGTTTCTGTGTGACAAAATGTCACAATAGCTCACGAGGTATGAATATATGGTGGAATCTATTCCAGACGGTCATACGGTATAGCTTTGATGGCTTGACCGAGGAGGTGGGACAACAACCCTTCGCTTCCGTTGGAATCGTAGAATGCTTCCTTTTGTTATGTTTCGGAGATCTCGAGTATGGAGAAGTTTCCTACCCCATGATCAGCGTCCTTCGCTTTAACCGATTTGGACACCGCTTGTGAATTTCCCCGCAAGTTGCTAGGTTATTCTCGATACGCCGCAGATGACGGGGATTGTGTGAGCTTAGAGCTTGGCAAGTGCCGCAAAAGGTTCATGACCCGATGGAAGGCAAAGTGCCGGTATATAACATCGAGAATTTTACGAATCAATGTACAAAATGTTTTCGGCATCACATGGAAAGGGGAGAGCCAGCGCAAATGATCATTCAATTGAGTTCCGTTTTGGGTGGTGTTTTGAACGTCACCTGAATCTAGTCACCATATATAGAATCTCTTATGCTTCTGGCTCTTCGAAATGCTCTCCTAAGTTTCATTCCCGTGAAATGGCGTTCATGATGATGAAATTCGCAGTTCTGACCTTGTTGTTTGCACAGGCTCTCGCCGTACCCTACAACACTTTCGATGGCGATGGTTTTCCAGCTTGTCACAATGTCTCTCAGATTCTCCACCCCTCATCAGTGGACGAAATGGTCAATATCGTCAAGTTGGCCGCAGCATCCAATACCCCGATCCGAGCAAGTGGTAAAGGCCATATGTGGTACGACACAATGTGTTCGGATGACCCGTCGACTATTGTAATGCAAACTGAGGGCGTGCATGGCATCACTGAGTTCGATCTGGCTGGTGGATCGGTTATGATCGAGGCCGGTGTCACATTCTTTGAACTCGCAGACTACTTGCATGAAAACGGAGCTTCAATGGGTTACACGCTGGTCAACTGGAATATGACGATCGCGGGGGCCATCGCTATGGGCGCACATCGATCCTCGTTGAGAGAAGATTCCATGGTTGCGGCTGGTGCCTTGGAAATACACATTATCGATGGAACCGGAACGATCCAGAAGATCGCCAGAGATGAGAACAACGATGATTGGCTTGCTGCGTCTACATCGCTTGGTCTACTTGGTCCGATTGCGAGGATTAAGTTTCGGATTTATGAAGACTTCAAAGTCTACGCGAAACAGAATACGTGAGTTGCTCTGTTTTGGATGGGACTGTCACTAACATTCTTAGGATCGCTGAATCCGACGTTCTGGACGGAGATATTTATGGGCTCATTGCCCCGTATGCGACGGCCAATCTCTGGTATGCCCTACAGCCCCTGCCTTCAAGTATTTGCTGACGGTACCTACAGGTGGTGGCCTTACCTCCACAAGTTCCATCAACGTTACTACGATGTTATCCCTACTAACAGCAGTGATCAGCAAGGATTTCAGTCTACGTTCTCCATCACCAGCTTAGAGGCCAACACAGCACTGGGCCTTTTGAACAGTGGAAAGTATCTCGCAACGTCCAACATGCTCGCGGAAACAATTTTCTTTGGCATCTGGGACGCACCCAATTTCCACGATAAGATTACAGACAAAGTAATCACCAGCTGGCCCGTTTACGGCTGGAACTACGACGTCCTCATTGGCGGCTTATACCCTGACCAATTGCCAGAATGGGACTACAAGCTCGCAGCGTATACCCTTGAGCTTGCAGTTCCCGTGACACAAGCAAATGCTCTGCTGAAGAGAGTCAGGGAATTGTTTGATGCGGAATTGAAAAAGGGCATTATCATGACTAGTACCTACCGAAGCGGAATCAACATCAAATTTGGGAAACCGTACAATGATCTGTTGGGGCAGGTGCATACAGCCCCTGGCGTAGACTGGAGTAAAGGAGCGATTATGTTTGACTTTCCGGCATTCAAACCTACGATTGGGGATAAATTAAGGTTTAATGAGCCATTCTGTGCGTATGATACCTGGTGTGTGAGAACATGACTGATTTCTATCAACAGATCACAATCTCGCGACTACCATCATCAACGAATTTCCATGCCGTCCACATTGGACCAAGAATACTCGAGATATATTGACACAATCTGTGAAGAATCTGGAACCTGAGGTGAGCTGCATCCGTGATATGACTGTGGGGTCGATACAATTGACTAACAGCACATCCCCTAGCACCTTACACGGTTTAAAGCTGTACGCCAGAAGTTTGATCCGAAGGGTATTTTCAAGAGTGTTGTTGGCGAGATCATTGGCGTGATGTAGACGTCCCTTTGTACCTTCGTACCCTTTGGAGAGCAGAGTTGCTAGCGAGAACGCTGAACTTAGCAGTCTCGAGACGGAGACTCATTATGTTGTATTCTTGATCTGAATGTATATTCGAATCAAAGGTTTAAATAATTCATAATTTCGCTTCATATCATTGGTCAATCCATCATGCGAGGCTTTCGGTGAGGCAGAACGTGGCGTGTGGTGGCTGAGCCGGGGGCTGATCAGAATTTCACAGCCTCGTCAACACTTCACAAACATCACCATTTCTCGAAACCGGCCGTCTTTCTGGACATCTGAAATCTTTCTTCTGCTTCAATATGACTTTGTAATTGCTATTTGGTCGCGTTTTGCACCATGACACCAGCCTTCGGGTTCTCAGTTGGAGACTTCATCAGTGCGATTGGTGTGGTTTACCCCTCACTCCCTTGTCCATCTCAGAACGACCACTAATCTCCAGCCACTCAGAACTCTGTGGAAAAGTCTCCAAGGCGTTGAAAGATACAGCAGTCGGAGCTTCAGCAGATTATCAGCATGTCGTCCTCGAACTCCACTCTTTGCAAACCGCGCTCTCGCGCCTCGCGAGCCTCGAGCCTTCCGAAAGTAACATCAACCACGTCAATGCCATTCGCGGAATGGCTCTCACCTGCCAACTACCTCTGCAGGAGTTCCTGTCGAATATAGAAAAGTACGAAAAGACAATGGGGCCTTTTGCCAGGAGCTCATTGCGGGGAGCTGGCCACAAGGCTCGGTGGGCAGTATTCGTGACCCAGGAAGTGAAGAAGATACGGGCTTTGATATCAGCAAAGGCTCTCAGTATTAATTTACTGCTTGCCATGCATACTTCCGAAACGGTCTCGACATTGGAGTCTCGAGGGAGGAGTCAGCACAATGAATTGTTGAGGAACATCGAAGAACATAGGTCTAAGATTGAGGGCGTTTCGAGGAGAGTCGAAGAGGTGAAAGATGAGGTGGCACAATCTTCACAAGCTGCTGCTACTAGGATCCAGAATCTGGACACCGATTTGAAGTCTAGGATTGATGGTGTCTCAGAAAATACGGCGGAGCTGGCGCAAAACATGTCCACGCTATCAGTCCAAATGGAGTCTACACAAAACTCTCTTCTCAGCCTTCGGAATACCGGATCACATATACTGGCCTTCCTCCGAAAATTTCCCGCGGACATTCGCGCGCTTATGCAATCAATCGTCCGAAGCAACTTGCAAATGTATTACATTCTCTTGAAGATTGATGGCAAGGTTTCCGCATCACCGAGCCTGCTCAATCAGTCAAACATTCGATTCGAAGATGCTTTGGGCGTTGTACGGGAGCTACCCCATGAATGGTTCAAACATTGGGAGGTGAGTTCTCGAAGGTACTGCAGTGCGCCAGATGATCGGACTGCTGATACTTACAGCCGTTTGACGGACTTCTTCGGGCCCAGTTTAAGGGCGCACCTGGGGAGCAAAAGGTTCTGCAGGGGCTGTACAACATATCTTATGCTAAGCGGCCAGGTGTTCTGATCGGTAAAGAAGACTGGACGAGATCAATCCAACCAGGCTCCGAGATTGTGATGTCAGTCTTATTGACAGAATTATTGTGGCAAAAAACATCTTGCCCACGCCCATCGTGTTCAGGAAAGCCGTACTTTGACAGCGACAAGCCCTCTATAGTCGTTTGGTATGTTAAAGCTCCACTGCCCAAATCTCTTCTAATGTACTAGTCCGCTATGTGGTTTGAGGTATTTTCCTCTGCCGTCAACATTCCACCACACACCCAAACATTTGCCCGCTTCCGAAGAAGACCTTATCTCTCAAAATCAAGCCGAGGAGGACCTCGAGTTGTTTGGGAACCGAAATTTGCCTTTAGATATCTCGTCCGATAATACTGACGTATTGGCTCAAGATGCCTCTGAAGCCATACCATCATATGAGATATCCGAGGTCCATATGCTTGACCGAGAGGGCAACGAATTTGAGGACGCGGGAGAAGCCAGCTCTGTCAAAGACATAGATATTGATAATGAGATGGCTAAGGAAACCCCACCGGCGCACATACTCCAAGAATCTCTTCCTCGCCCGCCTCTTCTCTCGTGGTTAGACCAGACCGAATCACCGAATAACTCGACCAAGATTCAAGACGCGCTCCAAGAAAAGCAAGCTCGTCAATATAAAGCAAAAGCCCAAGAGACGGAAGATCTTGAGCTTCTTCGAAATGTCCACGTTATTTCCTCAGAGCGCGTACCGGCTGAGGCTGCTTTGCATGATCCATTTTTGGACTCGGGGGAAGACGAGCTTGAACTCGCAGCTCGAATTTACTACAGGAATATCGTTGATCGATATCCGGCAGTTCCACGCTATCTTGCTCGTCGCCTCGCAGTAGCTAATTTATCTCGAAGCAAGCGACTGTCACCTACCGGCAATTTCAACAGTGCCATGGAAAAAACTAAAAGGCTTCGATCGCCTTCCCTCGTGACAGCTGCTTGTGGTGAGGCTCACCTGTCGTTTATTATACCATAAAATGCTGATGAGATTAGGCAACTGCCAAACGTGGAAACTTTGCTGCAGCTTTGGGCCCGTTAGCGACCGATCCAAATGCTTAAACTGTGAAAGATTGAAACTTAAATGCGATTTCTCCTTGACCATTGTGCAGACTCCGCCCCCCAAACGAGGTCGAAAAAACTCCAACCCGAGCAATTACTGGACTATGGCTCCTGAGCCGTCACGACCTGCCTCGCATTCCTCAAGCATGAACAGCTCTCTTCATGGCTATGAAGTATTTGATCCACAGGAGCAGAATATGAATGTTCCCGTCTCTCGTCCCGGCAGCGCGAGCTCGCTAGGTAGCGGAGCAGGTCTGCCCAGTTTAGCACTACCACCACCGCCGGTTCAATTGCCCTCAAAATACCCGTTCGATTGTGATATATGCGGAATAACAATACGTGTAGAACGAAAACGAGACTGGAAGTAAGTAAATGATTCTTTGGGCTAGTCAAGAAGCCCAAATACTTACTTGAACATAGGAAGCATGTTTTATATGATTTGCAACCGTACATTTGCCTGCTTGAGAATTGCAATAGTCCCGAACGGACCTTCTCGAAGCGTCGTGATCTGATAGACCATGAGAGTTTTGACCATGAGCGGACAGAAACGTTCTATCAATGTGTTATTCCAGGATGTGAGGCCAAGTTGAAAGATCCTCTCTGCGTCAATCTTCACCAAAGCACGACCCACACAATTCTAATGCCAGAAGAACACTGCAGAATTGATCCAGGAGGCATCGTGTCAACTAAGTACTCTAACTTCACGTTCTTCAAGCCGTTATTTGCAGAGGTTTGTGACACGTGCGAAGGATCTCGCACATGCAACAGCTTTGTACGACCATGTCGGCAATGCCAGCTTATCGGTATCCCCTGCGGAAATACAAAGCAACAATTGGATACCATACACAGTTTCGATTTAAGGTAGAATCCTTCCCGCCCACTCTTGTGTCTGCTGTGCAAAATACTGAATTTCTTGCAGTAAAATAGAGTTCCCGGATTTTAGGTGCCCTTTTTGCGAGGAATTAATTGCTCCTGGGAACCTACCACGAAGCCATCATTTGGGACGACATATGGAAGAGATATCCTTTGCAGTTGTCACTAAGCCGTATGAAGACTGGCAATTCTACGATGATAGTTCTTCTGGAGACTCATAAGATTCTTTTCAGGGTCATGAGATGCTGTTCAACATCTCTTTTTGCGGAACTGTTCCAAGATTTTTCGTCTAGATTAGAAGATCAACTTTCTGATCTGTTATTTTGGCCACTGGAAAAAGCTACAGGCAACAATTTGCCGAGCCAAAAGTACTGTGCAATAAAGAGAAGATAGAATTGTTCGGGCAACCGCCTATCTGATCGAATCAGAACCATCTTCCGCCAAAAAACGACCCAATATTGTCCCCAGACCCTGAGGTCACATAACAATACTAAGCCAATTTTGCAAATCCCATGGTATTGTCCTCGAAGTTGTGATCAATGTAGTGCCCCTGAAACAACGGCTGACCGACTATCCACAGGCCCTCCATACCAGCAGCACCATATATACTTGAAGAACAATTTCCGTCTGTACTATTTTGAGCGAGTCCATGTGGCTGAACGTTGAAAATAGAGCTTCTGTTACTTATAGCACTGTCTGAGCTGCTACCTATCTGGGTGATGTTGTCGAGGGAGGGGAGTCCGAATCCAAAGCTTGGGGGCTCGGAGCATGGGTAATAGCCAGTGAGAATCGTAGTATTTATACCAGGACGGATTTCGGTATCTCTAGCCACTGTCTCCATTCCTGCAGCATCGAAAAGCTTTTGAACTATTTCGATAGGACTAGAAAGCCATTAAAAGACTGCAACTGAGAGTTAGGCTGTTACGTACCCAAATATAACTGCTGTTCCACTATCAGTGAACATTCGAGCACCTCGGTCGAAAACGGTCCCATTATAAACAATATCTCCCCACGTCGTCCATGGCTCGGAGATAGGCACGGTGCTCATTTCTCCTACAAAGCTGTCTTTCGCTACTCCACCCAGGTATTGCGTACCAGTATCATCCGTACCCAGGGCTAGCCCAAAGCGACACTCGTCAAATGTGTGACTGTCACAGAGGCTCTGAAACCAGTTGCTTGATCCTAGTAGAGTAGACGAGTTTCCCTGAAAGCCGATGATTCCATCTTGTGGGTTTGGAAAGGGGGGTTCCAGGATGTATCGCTCTTGGACGGCAATGCTTTGTCGAGAAACGGCGAGATTCGACCCAGCTAAGCAAACGTCATCTTCGAAGACCTTCGCAATGAACTTTTCACACATTAGTCAAAGCGATGAAGGACAGTATGTAAATAACGACATACTTCTTCAGCTCCTGTTCCGTCGGGAGAAGTGGTGCCAAAACTTATATCAACGGTTTTATTGAGGTCGTGAGACGATGCGCTTGGAAGATATTTGCCCATATTAAGTATAATATCGGCAGAGCCAGTATCAATGATAAGTGATAAACTCGGTGCATTTCCGATAGTGTAATTCGCAAACCACAGTTTCTATAGCTCCTAATTCAGCACGACAATAATAATATGACTGAAAAACGTACCCTATATTCAAATACTTTGGTCGATGTTATATCTGGGCTACGGGCAGAAATGTGCCGAATGGATGGTGAAGTGTGTCGGCTCAAAGGCACTGAGAGGAAGCTGGCATTGCCCAACTGAAATTCGGCTAGAACATAAAGACATAAAAGAGTTTTGTTGCGAGACCACATCTTGTAGCTTATCTCCTTAAGGATTGAGCTTTGTGTGATGTTTTGGTCAAGAAGTGAGACACAATTGCAACTAGACGCGAACGGCTTTAATTGTATACTAGGGAAAACAAACTGGGTGCTCGGCAGCCAAATATATAGAATATGAGGAGATTGAATTCGGCATACGAAGTACCAAAAGGAGGAGTTAGAATATGTCACTAAGCCTCACAGCTAGTGCAGCCGTTTGATTGGTTACAGTGCGAGCTCTCCATCGGTACTGGTGGTAGTAGGTACCTGGTATTGGGGTACGTAAGCGTCCTTCAGGGGCCTCTTCCTTACCCGAATACCACCACTGAAGACTCCGCACTGCCACTCCTGTTCCGCCGAGCTGTATCGATCCCCATTTGCTCGGCTAGCATATTGCATCATGCCCTCATATCAACCCCCCGCAAAGCTTATTAAAGACTGCTTGGGCGAACAAATGCCTGATGTCGATTCTCGTGTCGCTGGTCCGAGCTCAATAAACTAGATCCTTCGAGTTTAGGGCAGAGGATCCTTCCCTGAAAGGGGCAATAAATTTATTTTAAGACTTGAATTCGAAGGCCCTTTGATGACTAGTAGTGGCTAATTGCTACTTGAATAACAGCGATGGTAACTACGAGACACTTCCAATTATAGAACAACGTGATACCCTCAGAATTTCAACGAGAGGGCTGAGAAGAATAAGACGAAAGCGGGGCACCTGAAAGGATTTTCTGCACTTGTAGACTATAGAACCCGAAGCTTAATCTCAGAGGCTCAGAGGTTGTCTTAAGATCCTAGCACTTGATACTCCAGGCTACAACTGAGCCGCTGCCACGACGACTTAAGCTTATGTCTTCAATGACGCGCGGCTATTTACATACACATCTCCCAAGAATGCAACCGAACACAGATTGCGGGGCATGGGTTCCAACAATAGGTTCTGGTACAACTAAGAATCCTGTGGTTGCCTCCTTGGCGAGAGGCGCCGCTGTTGGTTTTAGCAAATAACGCTAATTTTGATTTTGACTTTGATACATTTTTGATATGCACTTACGGTTCGTCTAGACAATAGAAATATTCGCTGCTCTAATCTGAAGCCCCTTTAGAGATTATTGCTCCGCGTTAGACCCCGAGGAAAAAGCATGAATCGATTGATCATAAAACGAATGAATATTAAAAGATTTCTGAAAACGTCCGAACCGAAGTCACCCCACGTATGCCACAAGATCTTTAATATGCCCTTCAACTCAAGCTGCATGCACAACAAAAGGGTATTTCCCAGGGACAACTGTACGGGTTCAGTTCAAGCCAACACAGATATGCTTAGGCCCCACTTCGTCGCTGTTTGAAATTCAAGAGTGCAAAAGGCATCCAAGAATAGTCATACTCGCGAGACTTTGGCTTTTTTGATTATGAAGTGGTAATTGGGTTATTACCAGGGAGCGCCGGTAACCCTATTACAAAAGAAGTGTTAAAGACATTCTAGAATCTTCAAAAGTTCAGCTTACAGTCATCAATATTTTCAGGAACCGTTGTCTTCACAGTACACTTATTCCCATCTGCTATCGATTGCGTCTTCAGTGCGGGGCAATTGATATTGCAATTGGTGTCCATAGCCTTCTGTAAGGAATCGCCCTTCCATCCAAAAACGTAGTCACCATGTGTTCCATATCCGGTGGGGTCTCCGTAGCTCCAAACGAACGGCTGTGAGCCATCCGTGGGCCAGAGAGACTTGTCATTGAACTTTGTCGTGTCCCATACCACTTCGTAGAAGAGCTGTGGGATCTTGACCGGGTGAGTTGACGGGCATGGACCATTGTTTTCGAATGTCCCGCTGCTTGGGTAGGCGACGTGGCTCATGTGATCTGGGCTGTCGAGGTTCACTCCATCCCAGCAGCTAATGACTTCGTGTTATCTCCCACGATACTTCTCTAAAATGAAGGATCGACAACTTACGTAGGGAAACGAAGGTTGGCCATGATACCTGATGGACATGGAGCCGTAGGCATGTCCATAGTCTCAGGTGATCGTGTCATTGGAGTTTGCAAGCACGTGTATGTGAGCTGGCGGAACTGAGAGGAGGTCGTCTTGCTGCGAGAGTTGACATCGCCGATAAGCATACGGAATCCCTATTCTAGTCATTAGGCATCAAACCATCTTCGTGGGAAGGCCACTGACTTTTTTGAAAGCTGTAGTCTTCCCGGTTGTGTATGGGCTGTAGTAAACAGTCATTCCGCCATTGGCCGCCTCGAAGTTCACATTTCCTTTTTGTGGAACCCGCTTGAACGTCCCGTTCCGCGCGCGAAAGTATAGGACCGCGGTCCAGTAGTTGGAGAAGTCCTCGCTGAAGGTGCAGGTCGTGCAAGTGGCCATGGTAGAAATGTCTTTGGAAGAGTCCATGGTGGCATTGAAAGCATTTCCTCCAATGACCTAAGCACTTTAGAATAATTTTATGTGTTATGTATCAAGATACTTACCTGGTGTAGGTGGGGTGATCCATAGGTGCCTGGATTTACTATCCTAGAACGTGAGGATTAGAATTTGTGACAGGCAGTCGTTTTCATGACTTACGGATCAAGACGCTCAAGAACTAGGCCTGAGCAGGAAAATCGAAGTAAAGCGTCTACATTTGGTGCGCAAAGCGCGAGGGCGAGAAGAAAATTCCACTGCATCTTGGACTTAGTAGACCTTGTGAAAGTCTGACAAAATCGATAGGTATGCACGCGTCGAATCGTCTCGACAAATACATATCAACGCTGGAAGACTCTACATCATATATCCCAAGGTGGGGCTGGAAAGCTTGTATAGTATTCTGAAGCAAGAATAAAATGGTGGGGTGGGATCTGCTACCAGCGTGGGAGGTTGATAGTTGAACTTTCCAATCCCGACCTATAGGGGAAATCTTTCAGATGGCCATGTCAGGTGTCCTAAACACCATGCAGCGATAATAAATATGATTGGTCGTGGCTACGAATTATTCTTTGGTTAATGTAATGTTCATGATTTTGCTAATGTTGGAAATTGCGTGTGTAATATTCGGATGAATTGTGGCAACATCAATCTAAAACTGGCCGGATGAGATCTCCCGCAACGTGGTGCCGTACGCAGGGATTAATCAAATAGAATGTAAATATCGTAAACCATTGGGTGTAGATAAGCTGATTTGATCCATTAAATTTTTTAGATCGAATCTGCTAGGTCTTCAAGTACGAAAAGACGTCTGCGGAAATGGGCCTTCCACTTTCGGAGCTACTCTTGTAGAACGCTTGGCCATGTATAGGGGGCTGCCATGAATGAGATGTTGTATAAATTGATATCGAAATAAGCCATGATAATGGAAAGGCCAATGTCAATTCAGATTATCATAGACTTCTTGGATGCTGGGGTTTTCTTGCCCTCGGGAACAATCTCTCCCTTCATATCATCTCCATCACAACGTTCCCTCTCAAGTTTCATAGGCATTATGATGGAAAGCTCAGGGCAATACTCAAAGTTCTTCCTCCTCCTCTCCGGATCCCTCCATACATCATCGCTCAACTTTTCACCACCGACCGCCACGTGGTATCCCATCGGTTCATTATGCCACACTGTATCGACGGAAAAGGTTTCTGCTTGCGCCTCATCTGCTAGCTTGGCGCCTGGAAGTAGAATAAGTCTTTTACTGAACCATTCATCTTCGGCTTCGGTGTTGTTGGGCCGGGATTGGAATTCTAGAACCTCACGAATGGCGGAGATTCGACGAAGTGACAGACCGCCACTGCTGGCATAGCGGTCATGTTTGGCTCTCCTAAGACAATTAGCACTGCTCTCTTGACTAATCCCAATGACCGTACCTCGGGGCTCCTGCCCAACTGTACTCCAACCAGTCATTTAAGCTACTCTCACTATTTGCGCACATGATACTATCGCTTTCAAACTTAAGCAACCACTCTACACCCGACAAGAACTCATCATAAAACCGCATGTCCGTAAATAATCGAGAAATGTCTTCCCTGTTCTCAGCCCTCCACGGCTCTGGCAAGATCACCAAGTCTAATTTTCCGTTTGCCTCGTGGTACTGCGTAGCAAAGCTTCTAGAAACAGATATGACGCTGTGGTTGCTGCCGATAAACTTGAAGCGCCAATCTTGCGGCACGACAGACATCATATGGAGGAGTTGAGGGACGAGATGTGGTAGTGGTCGGCTTTCGATTAGGAGTGCAACTTTGGAGGAATTGAACTGGAATTTAGGGTCTTGTTGGGGGCTCCAATCTACTTTGACTGCGGGGAGATGCTCGACAAGAGTGTTGTAGTGGCCCTTTGCTATTGTCTTCACTGTTTCTCCGTATTTGGGGAGCATGAGTCCGGTTGTCCATCTGAAATTCGGTCAGCTGCTTCTATCAAAGAGGTATAGCAAACGGACAGCAAAATGAGAAGGATTCCAAGTATGACTTTTGTTTTGGTTATCGCGAAGATGCCATGAAAGGAAGTGTTTTGTGAGGTCGACATGACCGATATCTGGGCTGGCCCCTCAGTCGCTGGTAACGACTGAGGTTCGAAGCTTTGAATGATCGGTAAAGGGAGGTAAATCTTGGGGGTTTAAGTTAGAAAGGAAGGAACAGTATTTTTAATTTTTTAGAATCCTCCCAGATGGCATTTTTGGTGAGTCCAAGGGGATTTCGGATCCCAGTGGCATAGGGAGGGGCAAAAGTGCGTGTGCTGAAATGAGATTTTTTTTTGGAGTATTGATCAAGGTCAGGGGAAATTCTAGATAGACCACTAAATCTGCCACAACACTTGGACAACGCGGAAGGCCGTCGGTGTCCTGGCACGAGCCATATTCCTTATCTGAGCGTAGGTCAGATTACCCCTGATTCTGCTTCCAATAGGTACGTATCTTTTGCCGAGATCTCACTAACGATGAAACTAGTGACATGGCATAGGCGTGGTATCTTCAGCTCGTGAACGACACGGGAACATTGCTTTTTGAGACAAGGATACAACGCTTTTTGCGAGGGAAAGGGTTCTGAAAATCCATGGAGGAAAATGGAAATTGCATGCCTTCTTGCCAAGATTAAGGACCTAACTTTGGAAATAATGCTACTACTAAGACTGGGAAATATATATATATACACCGTTGACTTCAATTGATCTACAAGACGACACGAGATACGAACCATACCCACATGGCTTCCACATGGTCTGTGGGTACCCTGTATTCACACGGAAATCTGCATAGGGGTTCGGATATCCCAGCAGGGAGCGCCTGCTACCACGATGCGTGCCTGGGTTCGAGACTCTTGGGTATTTTCCGCAGGTAATACTTACCACCTGTTATTGTACCTGCGGCATTGATAGCAGCGCTTATTCCCGTCCCTGCCCAGTCTTGGACCCCCACCCGGCTTGGTGACCCAATACTTTCATAAACGAGGACCTGAGAGTAGGGCTTTTTGTCGAAGAAAAACATGGTGGAAATTGAATCCCAGAGCTTCCAGCTCCTAGCTGGACAGTATCAAAGGCATTGACCACCGATCGATCAGGGATTAACCCATCTGTGCGAGCGGTCGGAACAGTAATACAGTAGGGGGCTTCATCTTGTGACCATCGGTGAAGTTAGTCCCCGCGTTCCCATGCGTTCCGTTTCCGTTCAAGGCATCTTTCATTCTCTTTTATCAAGCAAATCGCAAGTATTACTACCAAAGTCATGACGGTCAGCGACGTGTGGGGACGAATCAAATTCGCATTGGTTGCACCGTTCTTGAAGGTAACATGGAGAATTCGACTTGCAGGTTCTCTAGCAGTATTCATGTGAGCCAAAACTTTCCAGAGGAGCCTTTAATTATCAAAATGCGAATTGTCTTTGTTGTTGGAACACTGGCTAAATTTTGAGCAGTATACTCTCCCTTTCGCTCCTCCACCCATCTCTCCCAACCTCAGGACACTTCTCAAACCTTCCTTCTATATCTCTCGAATACGGCGTCGAAACCGCCATATCGTCGCCATACAATGCCTCCAAAGTAGCCCTTCTTATCGAGAACCGTCCGAATCCTATCTTAGCACCGCTCATGTTGCATTTCATGTCGGTCGTCCCTCCTGATTGGAGATTTCGCTTCATGGGCTCGAATGAATCTGTACAAAAAATCAACTCCTCACGGGCAATCAGAGACCATGTTGCATCTGGAAAGCTGGATCTGACATACATTCCCTCGAATATGACGACAAACTCTCAAGAGGAGATCTCCGTATTCTTGACAACTCTTTGGCTATACGAGATGGTACTGCAACCCGCAGAATGGCTGCTAGTCTTTCAAACAGACAGCATGCTTTGCGCAAATAGCAGGCAGAGTCTGAACTCATGGCTTGACTACGATTGGGTTGGAGCTCCGTGGCATCCGAACTCCAGATTCGGTGGCAATGGTGGACTAAGCCTGCGGCGAGTAAGCAAAATCATCGAAGTCCTGCGGAACCAAGAACGACTTCCAAATACATATCCCGAAGATGCGTGGCTCACTGAGCGGCTTGGATACTTGCCAGGTGCAAGGCTCGCAAATGGAACAGTCAGCTTGACCTTCAGTGGAGAGCAGTTCGAGGGACAAACTGAGCAAGCCGACGATCCATCAAATGCAGGAGAGTGGATCAAAGGAATTGACGACTGGCGGGAGGGTTTCTATGAGCCGATGGGCTATCACACAGGATTTAGTGCAAGGAAGTTGAATAAAGGAATTTGGGGGAAGCCTGAGCAAAGAAAGCACATCTGGAATTACTGCCCGGAAATGAAAATGACGCTGAAGATGGATGCAGCAAAGTATGTACCAGGTGACTGCAACAGCAATTGGAAAAGAGGGGAGGAGCCTCGGGGGGATCATGAAGGAGAAAAGGAAATTATTGATGGAGTGGAATATCCGGTGCTACCTGCTGGATTAATGCCATGGTGACTGGGTCTTACAAAAGCCGGTTTGAATAAATGGCGATGAAGATATTATATCGCAGCCATGACGGATACTAGATCCATTGCCGAGGCGGAGAATGATCAGCTTGGACTTTGAGTCTTCATTTGCTTTATTGAAGTCGACACCACTGGTGTGTAAGCAAATACGCCTTTC